>VFQM010000337.1_pt1 | contig 54427 bp, 59 predicted proteins | sample 3512391 | NCBI WGS metagenome assembly VFQM01 (sample SAMN10412369, study PRJNA504923) | tailings metagenome | isolation source: Replicate 1 from Balatoc abandoned mine | place: Philippines | reverse complement strand
CCGGCTCCAGCCGCGACTGGGCCGCCAAGGGCACGCAGTTGCTGGGCATCAAGGCGGTGGTGGCGCGCAGCTTCGAGCGCATCCACCGCAGCAACCTGGTGGGCATGGGTGTGCTGCCGCTGCAGTTCAAGCCGGGCGACTCATGGGAATCGCTCGGCCTGCGCGGCGACGAGACCATCGACGTCGTTCCGCACCCCGAACTCAAACCGCAGAGCGACGCCACGCTCACGATCGTCAGCCCGGACGGCCTGCGGCGCGAGGTCACCGTCACGCTGCGCATCGACACCCCGGTGGAAGTGGACTACTACCGCTCGGGGGGAATCCTGCCTTATGTGCTGCGGCAATTGTTGACTGCTTGAGCCGGTCGCCCGGTCGCGGCATCATGTGATCCACGGGTGAGTTCTCACCTCGGTTCTTCGGGGGTCGCCATGCGCCAGTCAGCGAAGTACAGCCCGTCGCGACGCCCGACGCCTGCGGTGATCGGGTCGCCCGCGACGGACGTCGGCACCGGGACGGCCGTTGCGGCACGCCCGCCGCGGCGCTGGCGGGCCGCCCTCGGGCGCCACCTCACCCAGCAGCGTTTGCTGTGGATGGCGGTGGCGCTGTTGTCCGTCGCGCTCATGGCCATGGTGTGGCAGCAACGACAGGGCGGGGCTCGCGCGCTCACGCAAAAGGACATCGATGCCGCCGTGCTGCGCACCCTCACCACACAGGTGATGCCCTCGCCGGCCGCGCGCGCAGCCGAGAAGATCCGCCCCTCTGTGGTGCGCGTGCTCTCCTATGGCAAGGACAAGGACGGCAAGGAAGAAGAGCAGGGCGTGGGCACCGGCGTGGTGATCGTCGACAAGGGCATCATCCTCACCAACCTGCACGTGGTGCAGGGGGCCGATCGGCTCAAGATCACCTTTGCCGATGGCAGCGAGTCGGGCGCCAGCGTTACCGGCGCACAGCCCGAGAACGATCTGGCCGTGCTGCAGGCGCACACCATCCCGGACGATCTGGCGGCCGCCACCATGCGCTCCACCGGCGACCTTGTCGCCGGCGATCAGGTGGTGGCGGTGGGCTTTCCCTTCGGCATCGGCCCGTCGGTGTCGGCCGGTGTCATCTCCGGCTTCGACCGCGAGTTCAAGTCGCCCGAAGGCAAGCAGGTCATCGGCAACCTGATCCAGTTCGACGCGGCGGCCAACCCGGGCAATTCCGGCGGGCCGTTGGTGACCATGGACGGGGAGGTGGTCGGCATCGTCACCGGCATTCTCAACCCGACCAGCGCCCGCACGTTCGTGGGCATCGGATTTGCTGTACCGATTGAAAGTGCGGCGTCCGCCGCCGGGCTCCCCCCATTCTGACCACCGACTTCACCACACGGAGACCTTCATGAGCGACCACAACGCCCCTGAAACCGCACAGCTCATGGAGCAGATCCTGTACGAGGTCAAACGGGTCGTCGTCGGCCAGGACCGCTTTCTCGAACGCGTGATGGTGGCCATGCTCGCGCAGGGGCACCTGCTCGTCGAAGGTGTGCCCGGCCTGGCCAAGACGCTCACCGTGAAGACGCTGGCCGATGTGGTGCGCGGCCGCTTCAAGCGCATCCAGTTCACCCCCGATCTCGTGCCCGCCGACCTCGTGGGCACGCGCATCTACAACCAGAAGACGGGCGATTTCAGCACCTCCCTGGGCCCCGTGTTCGCCAACCTTCTGCTGGCCGACGAGATCAACCGCGCACCGGCCAAGGTGCAAAGCGCATTGCTGGAGGTGATGCAGGAACGCCAGGTGACGATCGCCGGCGAGACGCACAAGGTGCCCAAACCCTTTCTCGTGATGGCGACGCAGAACCCGATCGAGACCGAGGGCACCTACCCGCTGCCCGAGGCGCAGGTGGATCGCTTCATGATGAAAGTGGTGGTGGACTACCCGAGCGATGAGGAGGAATACGTCATCGTCGAGCGCGTCACCGGCCCGGCGATCCAGGTCAACGCAGTGGCCAGCACGGAGCAACTGGCGGCGCTGCAGGCGCAGTGCCGCGAGGTGTATGTCGATCCGTCGCTGGTGCAGTACGCGGTCAAGCTGGTGTCGGCCACGCGCACACCCGACAGGCACGGCCTGAAGGACATGGCGCGCCTCATCACCTTCGGCGCCAGCCCGCGCGCCACCATCGGCCTGGTGGAAGGTGCGCGCGCGCTGGCCATGCTGCGCGGGCGCAGCTACGCCTTGCCGGAGGACATGGTCGACCTGGTGCCCGACGTGTTGCGCCACCGTGTGGTGCTGTCCTACGAAGGCCTCTCAGAAGGCCTCACGAGCGAGGCGCTGATCGCGCGCATCATGAAGCAGATCCCGCCACCGGCGCGCCCGCTGGAAGCCGAGAAGCGCGCGGCCTGAAGAGGCAAGCACCATGTTCGCGCGGCTCTTCGGCAAACGACCCGACACCCCGGCAAGCGTTGCGGCGCCCGCCGTGCAACGCGCCGAGGCGCTGCTGCGCCGCCTGGAGTGGACGGTGCTGCGCCGCCTGGACGGGCTTCTGCAAGGCGACTACCGCACCCTCATGCGCGGCAGCGGCCTCGACCTGGCCGACCTGCGCGAGTACCAGTTGCACGACGACGTGCGCCACATCGACTGGAACGTCACCGCGCGTCTGCAGCACCCGCATGTGCGCGTGTTCACCGAGGACCGCGAGATGGCGGCCTGGTTCCTGCTCGACCTCAGCCCCTCGGTGAACTTCGGTTCCGGCGAACAACGCAAGAGCGAGGTGCTGCTGCAGTTCACGGCCGTGCTGGCGCGCCTCATCTCGCGCCACGGCAACCGCGTGGGTGCGCTGGTCTATGGCCAGCAAGGCCTGGCGCGCATCGACGCCGTGCTGCCCGCGCGCGGTGGCCGCAACCATGTGCTGCGGTTGATGCAACTGCTGCTGCAACCGCCCGCGCCCGAGGCGCGCAGCAAGCAGGGCGAAGGCGCCACGCGCCTGGGCGACCTGCTGCGCGGTGCCACGCTCAGCGTGCGTCAGCGCAGCACCGTCTTCGTCGTGTCGGACTTCATCAGCCAGCCCGGCTGGGAGCAGCCGCTGGGTGAACTGGCGCGCCGCCACGACGTGGTGGCCGTGCGCCTGGTCGATCCCCTCGAACTCGAATTACCCGACCTGGGCCTGATTCCGATCCGCGACGCCGAGACGGGTGAGCAACTGATGGTGGACACCCACGACAAAGGCTTTCGCCAGCGCTTCGCACGCATCGCCGCGCAACGCGAAGCACAACTGCGCGAGAGCCTGGCGCGGGCCGGCGTGGATACGCTGGAGCTGGCCACCGACGACGACCTGGCCGATGCCGTGCTGCGCTTTGTGGATCTGCGCAAACAGCGTATGCGGCAGAACCCGGGTGCGCGGCCCGTGCCCACGCAACTGCCGCGCCGCCAACGAGAAGGAGCCCGCGCATGAACAACCTCCTCGACACCCTCCCGCCCGTGACCTTTCTGTGGCCGCAGTTCCTGTGGCTGTTGCTCGCATTGCCGGTGCTGGTGTTGCTGTACTGGTGGCTGCTGCGTCGCAAGAAGCGCACCGCGCTGCGCTACGCCAACCTGGCCATCGTGCGCGAGGCCATGGGCCGCGGGCCGGGCTGGCGGCGCCACGTGCCGCCCGTGCTCATGCTGCTGGCCTTTGCGGCCATGCTGCTCGCGTCCGCGCGGCCCATGGCGTCGATCACCCTGCCGTCCACGCAGCAGACCATCATCCTGGCGATGGATGTCTCGGGCAGCATGCGCGCGGAGGACGTGCAGCCCAACCGGCTGGTGGCATCGCAGAACGCGGCCAAGGCCTTTCTGGCCGAGTTGCCGCGCCACGTGAAGGTGGGCATCGTGGCTTTCGCGGGCGCAGCGCAGGTGGTGCAGCCCGTCACGCTCAGCCGCGAGGACCTCAACACCGCCATCGACAAGTTCCAGCTGCAGCGCGCCACCGCCATCGGCAGCGCCATCGTGGTCTCGCTCTCCGAGCTGTTTCCCGAACAGCGCATCAGCCTCACCGACATGACCTGGAACCGCAACGCCGATCCGTTTGCGCCGCGTGGCCGCGCGATCGACCAACCGCGTGCCGAGGAAAAGCCGTTCCAGCCGGTGGATCCCGGCTCCTACGGTTCGGCCGCCATCATCCTGCTGACCGACGGCCAGCGCACCACCGGGGTGGACACCGCCGAGGCGGCGCGCATGGCGGCCGAGCGCGGCGTGCGCGTGTACACCGTGGGCGTGGGCACGGTGGAGGGCGAGATCATCGGTTTCGAGGGCTGGTCCATGCGCGTTCGGCTCGACGAGGAAACGCTCAAGGATGTGGCCCGCACCACCCGGGGCGAGTACTACTACGCCGGCACGGCCGAGAACCTGAAGCAGGTCTATCAGTCGTTGAGCAGCAAGCTCACGGTGGAGAAGAAGGAAACCGAAGTCACCGGCCTGCTTGCCCTCGTGGCCTCGATCCTCGCGCTCACTGCGGCCACGCTGTCGCTGCTCTGGTTCAACCGAATCCTTTGAGGCGGACCACGCCGCGCCGCGCCGATACCATCGGCGCATGACTTCTTCCGTGTTGATGGCGGGTGGTGGCATCGGCGGCCTGGCCGCCACATTCGCGCTGGCACGCCAGGGTGTGCCGCTCACAGTGATCGAACAGGCCGCCGCCTTTGGCGAGGTGGGGGCCGGCCTGCAACTGGGGCCCAACGCCGTGCGTGTGCTGGCCGAGTGGGGTTTGCGCGACGCGCTCGACGCCGTGGCCGCGTGGCCCGAGGCGCTGCAGGTGCGCGACGCTGCGCGGGGGCGCGACCTCGGGCGCCTGCGGCTCGGTGCCGATATCGCCCGGCGCCACGGCCAGCCTTACGCCTGCCTGCACCGCGCCGATCTGCATGCGCTCTTGTTGCAGGCCGCGCAGCAGCACCACGGTGTGCAATGGCGGCTGGCCGCACGGCTGAGCGCGGTCAGCGAGCGCAGCGACACCGTGAAACTGACGCTGGACAACGGCGACACCCTGGTGGGCCCGGCACTGGTGGGCTGCGATGGCTTGTGGAGCCGCGTGCGCCATGCCGTGGCCGACACCCTGGCGCCCGTGCCCACCGGGCACGTGGCCTACCGCGGCCTGGTGGATGCGTCGACCCTGCCCATCGCCCTGCGTGCACCGCGGGTGCAGGTATGGCTGGGGCCACGCCTGCACGTGGTGCATTACCCGGTGCGTCGCGGCGAGGCCTTCAACCTGGTGGCGGTGGTGCATGCCCAGGGCGGCGCGCCGCGCGATGCGCAGAACTGGTCGGAGCCCGCATCGCGCTCCGACCTGCAGGCCGCGCTCGGCGAGGTGCATGCCGAACTCGCGGCCTGGCTGGATGCCGTGCCCGCCTGGACGCGCTGGGTGCTGCACGACCGCGAGCCGCTGCGAGGCCCGCATGGCATGGCCGGGGGCCGCATTGCGCTGCTGGGCGATGCCGCGCACCCCATGCGGCCCTACCTTGCGCAAGGTGCGGCCATGGCGCTGGAGGATGCCTGGACGCTGGGCCGTCTGGCCGCGGACCCGGCACTGCCGGACTGGCCCCAGCGCTTCGCACGCTACGCCGCCTTGCGGTGGGCGCGCAACGCACAGGTGCAGCGGCGTTCGCGCCGCAATGGCACCGTGTTTCATGCCCGTGGACCACTGCGCTGGGGGCGCGATACCGCCATGGCCTTGCTGGGCGAGCGCCTGTTGGACAATGCATGGCTGTACCGCGGGCCGGGCGACGTCTGACGCGACGCTTGACGCGATGCCTCACGCGGCGCCTGAGCCCATCCATCGTTCGAAGCCTGGAGACACGATATGACCCTGCCCCCGATGAACCGACGCCATGCCCTGGCCACCGGTGCCGCACTCGCGGCCACCGCCGTCACCGCCCCAGCCCTGGCGCAAGCCGCTTGGCCAAACCGCCCGCTCAAGATCGTGGTCGGCTTCCCCGGGGGCTCGTCGCCCGACCTGATGGCGCGCACCATCGCCGAGCCGCTGCAACAGGCGCTGGGTCAGCCGGTGGTGATCGAGAACCGTCCCGGTGCCGGGGGCAACGTGGCGGCCGCGCAGGTGGCGCGCGCCAACGACGACCACACCATCGGCCTCATGATCAACGGGAACATGACGATCGCAAAGATCCTCAATCCCGCCACCACGTACGACCCGCTCACCGATCTGGCACCGGTCTCGCTGCTGGCGGTGGCGCCGTTGGTGCTCACCGCCGCCATGGACACCCCCGCCGACCCGCGGGCTTTCTTTGAAGCCGCGCGCGCCAGCGGCGACAAATGGAACTACGGCACACCCGGCATCGGTACCGTGGCCCACCTGGGCATGGAGCTGCTCAAGAGCCGAGCCGGCCTGGGCGCGGTGCACGTGCCATACCCCGGCAACCCGCAGGTCATCGCCGCCATGGTGGGCGGGCAGATCCAGATGTCGCTGCTGCCGCCGGGCCTGGCCATGGCCCAGGTGCGGGGCGGCAAGCTGCGTGCGGTGGGCGTCACTTCCGCGGGCCGCAGCGGCGTGGTGCCTGACGTGCCCAGCCTGGGCGAATCCGGCATCAAGGATTTCCAGCTCGAGATCTGGAACGCGGTGGCTGCACCCAACAGCCTGCCGAAGGCGCACGTCAACCGCCTCTCGGCACTGCTGACCGAGATCGTGCGCCGCCCCGAGGTGCGCGAGAAGATCCTCAACCAGGGCTGGACGGTGGCGGGCACCTCACCCGAAGGCCTGGCACGGCGCGTGAAGGCCGACACCGAGGCCATGGCCGAGGTGATCCGGCGCAACAACATCCGCCCGAGCTGAGCGCCGGCCCGCGCCAGCCCTGCGCCCGGCGGCGGCCGGGCTCTTCAGGCCCCGCGAGCGCGGAGACGGGGGCACAGAAAGCAAAACGCCCGGCAGGGCCGGGCGTTTTGAGGGGGGCGTCGGGGAATCAGAAGGCGTGACGCACGCCCACGCCGAACAGACGGCCTTCGTCCACCTTCACACCAGCGACGTCCTTGGTGCGGTTGGTGCGGATGCCGGTGTACAGGTCGGTGCGCTTGGACAGGCTGTACTTCGCCGCGATGCCCAGACCCGTGCGCTTGTCGGCGCCATCGTCTTCCGAGCTGGCATAGCCACCGGAGATCGACAGCCGACCGGACAGCGGAACCTCCACACCGATCTGCCATTCGTCCGTCTTGGCGGCGGTGACATTGCGGGTGGTGTTGTACGCGGCCATCAGCTTGGCTGCACCGAAGTCGTAGGTGCCGCCCAGCAGCGTGAACTTCTGGTCCACATTGGTGGCGGTGTTTTCCCGCTTCTGGTGGCCGGCCAGCAGGGTCAGCGAGCCCATGGTGTAGGTTGCGCTGACATCGGTCTGCTTGAAGATGCCGGAGCCCTTGCCCTTGTAGGACACGGCACCCACGAAGCCGCCGAGGTCGGGCGTCACGTACTTGACGGTGTTGCCCGGGTTGGCGGCGTAGTTGTAGATCGACAGCACGTCGTTGCCCGGGGCGAACAGCGAATCGAAGGCGCTGTTGGGCACGTACCAGACGTCATCAAGTGCGGTCCACACCTTGCCCGCGGTCACGGTACCGAAGCCACCTTCGAAGCCCACCCAGGACTCGCGGTTGAACTGCAGCGCACCGCCAGCCGTGCTCTGGCCGACATCGATGCCCAGCGCGGCTTCGAGCTTGAAAATGGCTGCAAGACCGCCACCGAGGTCTTCACGACCGGTCAGGCCCAGACGGCTGGTGGACAAACCGCCGCTTTCCAGGCCGGAGATGGAAGAGGCGCCAACGCCACTCTTCTGGTTGGCGAGGAACACATCGGCGATGCCGTAAAGGTTGACGCTGGACTGCGCCAGTGCCGCGCCCGAGAGGCCGGCGAAGGCCGCAGCGGCAATGAAGGCCTCCCCATGTTGTTTCCCTTTTTAAGAATGAAAGGCCACGCCAGCGGGGAGTCGCTCGGCGGTACAGAGGATGGTATCCGCATATGCGCCACGGCACGGGCGATGAGCGGCAGTTCAAGGGGCTTTGATGCAAATTCACATCAATGCCGGGCCCAGGGCGCCTCACAGCGCCGTGCGCAGGCGCCAGATCTCCGGGAACAGCACGACGTCGAGCATCTTGCGCAGGTAGCTCACGCCGCCCGTGCCCCCGGTGCCGCGCTTGAAGCCGATCACGCGCTCCACCGTGGTGACATGGCGGAAGCGCCAGAGCCGGAAGCTGTCTTCCAGGTCGGTGAGTTCCTCGCCGAGCTGGTACAGGTCCCAGTGGGCCTTGGGGTCGCGGTAGACCTGCAGCCAGGCCTGCTCGACCGCCTCGCTGGCCTCGTAAGGCTGTGTCCAGTCGCGCTCGGTGTGGCTGGCCGGCACGGGCAGGCCGCGGCGCGCGAGCAGGCGCAAACTTTCGTCGTAAAGCGAGGGCGCCTCGTACGCCGCACGCACGATGGCCGCGCGCTCGGGGTGGTGGGCGTGAGGCTGCAGCATGGCCGCGTTCTTGTTGCCCATGGCGAACTCGATGCAGCGGTACTGGTGGCTCTGGAAGCCGCTCGATTTCGCCAGGTAGGGCCGCAGCGCGCTGTACTCGGGCGGCGTCATCGTGGCCAGCACGTCCCACGCGTGCACCAGCTGCTCCATGATGCGGCTCACGCGGGCGAGCATCTTGAACGCGGGCGCAAGATCGTCGCGTGCGATGTGGGTGATGGCGGCGTGCAGCTCGTGCAGCATGAGCTTCATCCACAGCTCGCTGGTCTGGTGCTGCACGATGAACAGCATCTCGTCGTGGGCGGGCGACAGCGGCTTTTGCGCGTGCAGGATGGCGTCAAGCTGCAGGTAGTCGCCGTAGCTCATGTCGCGGCTGAAATCGAGCTGGGCGCGCTCGTCGCGCACCACGTCTTCGGGGCGTTGTGCTTCTGTCATGTCAGGTCACCGCGTGCTGGCGATTGAACTCGGCGCGTTGCCATTCAGCGCTCTCGAGCACCGCGCGCAGTTGCTCCACGGCGTTCCAGATGTCCTCGAAACCCAGGTACAGCGGTGTGAAACCGAAGCGCAGGATGTCGGGGTGCCCCGCGCCGTCGCCGGCGCGGTAGTCGCCGATCACGCCGCGCGCGATGAGGGCCTGCACGATGGCGTAGGCACCCTCGTTGCGGCTCAGGCAGACCTGCGAGCCGCGCTGCGCGTGTTCGCGTGGCGTGACGAGCGTCAGGCCCTGGGCTGCGCAGCGTTCCTCCACAAGCTGGATGAACAGGTCGGTGAGCGCGAGCGACTTGCGGCGCAGCGCGGCCATGCCGCCGAAGGGTTCGGCCGCAAGCACGGTCTGCACGCCGCATTCGAGTGCGGCCAGGCTGATCATGGGCTGCGTGCCGCACTGGTAGCGCGTGATGCCCTGTGCGGGTTGGTAGTCGGGTGTGAAGGCGAAGGGCTTGTCGTGACCCCACCAACCCGCCAGTGGCTGCCAGCAGCGGTCGGCGTGGCGGGGGTTCACCCACACGAAGGCCGGCGCCCCCGGGCCGCCATTGAGGTACTTGTAGCCGCAGCCCACGGCGAAGTCGGCGTCGGCTTCGGTGAGGTTCGCCGGCACCGCGCCGGCGCTGTGCGCGAGGTCCCACACCACCAGCACGCCGGCGTCGTGCGCTGCCCGGGTCACGGCGGCCATGTCGTGCATGGCACCGGTGCGGTAGTTCACGTGCGTGAGCATCAGGATGGCGAGCTTTTCATCCTTCAGTGCATCGGTGATCTCGTGCGGCTCGACCAGCACCAGCTCCCAGCCCTTGTCCTTGCACAAGGCCTCGGCGATGTACAGATCGGTGGGGAAGTTGCTGCGCTCGCTCACGATGCGCCAGCGCCCGGGGCTTTGCTGTGCGCTGATGCGCAGCGCGGCGCTCAACACCTTGAACAGGTTGACGCTCGTGCTGTCGGTGGCAATGGTGGTGCCGGGTGCGGCGCCGATCAGGCGCGCAATCTGGTCGCCCACCTTGCGCGGCATCTCGAATCAGCCGGCGCTGTTCCAGCTGCGGATCAGGTCACGGCCCCATTCCCGGGTGACGACCTCTGCCACGCGCGCGGGCGCCGAGCGGGGCATGGCGCCCAGCGAATTGCCGTCGAGATAGATGGTGCCGGCGGGGATGTCGAAGAGATCGCGCAGGGCTCGCAGCGGGTCTTGCGCGTCGAGGGCGCGGCAGTCTTGCAGGGTGGTCATGGTGGTGAGGCCTTCGACAGGCTCGGGCCGAACGGGGTGGACGGGCTGAATGAGGTGAATGGGTCAGAGCGATCGCAACACCGCGCGCACCGGCGAGGCGTCGGCGGTGGTCAGTTTCAGGGGCAGGGCGATGAGTTCGTAGTCGCCTTCGGGCACGTCGTCGAGCAGCAGGTTCTCCAGCACGCGCAGGCCGCGGCGGCGAATCACCTGGTGGCTGTCCAGGGTCTTGCTGCTTGCGGGGTCGATGCTGGCGCTGTCGATGCCGATGAGCACCACGCCACGGTCGGCGAGCCATTCGACCGTCTCGGGCGCGAACGCAGGCAGGTGGTCGTCGAACGCGGTTTGCGGCATGCGCGCATAGGTGCGCACCAGCACGCGCGGTGGCAGTGCGGCCGTGGTGTGGGCGAGGTGCTCGGGCCGCACCAGCGGCCCGACGCCGATCGCGTGGATCACGCGGCAGGGGCCGATGAAGGTGTCGAGCGGTACGGCGCCGATGGGCAGGCCGTTCGGGTCGTAGTGCAACGGCGCATCGGCATGCGCACCCACGTGCGGCGAAAGCGTGATGGCACTGACGTTGACGGGGCAGCCGGGGCCGATGCTGGCGACCCACTGCTGCGCGTAGGCGGTGTCACCGGGAAAGACCGGTGCGCCCGCGTGGACGGGAGGGGAGATGTCCCAGAGCGTTTTCATGGCGCGGCGAAGGTAGCACCGTGAAAATACCCGTGGTGTCGGTTAATGCCAACACCCGATCAATAACTTCAAGCCTGAAGTATCAGGCTTCGCTGATCAGGCTTCGCTGTCGAGCGGTTGCAGGCCATGCCGGACTCGTGCGCGGGCGCAGGCGTCGCTGCCTTCTTCGAATTCGTGGCAGGGTGAAGGGCGCCACTCGTAGATGCCGCAGGCCACCGTGGCGCCCACCTGGCCGGTGAGCGCGGCGCAGCGCGCGGGCACGTGGTCGGTGCCGCGCATGCGCATCGTGCTGCCGTTGACCTCGACCGCCAGCCCGGGGGGTACGCGTCCGCCGTTGTCCTCCATCTCGTGGACCGAAAAATCCACGCGGAAACTGGCGCAGCACGCGCCACAGGATGTGCAGGCGGACATGGCCTCAGGCGAGACGACCGAGCAGCAGAAACTCCATCAATGCCTTTTGCGCGTGCATGCGGTTCTCGGCCTCGTCCCAGACCACGCTCTGCGGTCCGTCGATGACCTCGGCCGTCACTTCCTCGCCGCGGTGCGCGGGCAGGCAGTGCATGAACAGCGCATCGGGCCGGGCAAGTGCCATCATGGTTTCGTCCACGCACCATTGCGCAAAGGCCTGGCGGCGCACTTCGTTCTCGGCCTCGAAGCCCATGCTGGTCCAGACGTCGGTGGTGACGAGGTCGGCGCCCTTGCAGGCCTCGCGCGGGTCCTTGAAGACCTTGTAGCAGCCGCGGTTGCTGATGCCTGCGAGTTCGGGGTCCACCTCGTAGCCGCCCGGCGTGCTCACGTGCACCGTGAAGCCCAGCAGTTCGGCCGCCTGCAGCCAGGTGTTGGCCATGTTGTTGCCGTCACCCACCCAGGCCACCACCTTGCCGCGGATCGCGTCCAGCGGTTTGCCGCTGGGTGCGGGCCGGTACTCCACCAACGTGAACAGGTCGGCCAGGATCTGGCAGGGGTGGAACTCGTTGGTGAGGCCGTTGATGACCGGCACGCGCGAGTGCGCGGCAAAGCGCTCGATCTTGCTCTGCTCGAAGGTGCGGATCATGACGATGTCGACCATGCGGCTGATCACGCGCGCGCTGTCCTCGATCGGCTCGGCGCGGCCGAGCTGGCTGTCGCCGGTGGTGAGGTGCACCACCGAGCCGCCCATCTGGTACATGCCGGCCTCGAAGCTCACGCGGGTGCGCGTGCTGGCCTTCTCGAAGATCATGGCCAGCGTGCGGTCCGGGTCGGCAAAGGGCTGGTACTTCTCGACGGCCTTGAACTTGCGCTTGATGAACGCCGCGCGCTCGAACAGGTGCGCGTACTCGTCGGCGCTCAGGTCCTTGAACTGCAGGTAGTGGCGGATCGACATGGGTACGCTCACTCCGCGAGAAAGGCCTTGACCAGCGGCACCAGGATGGCGGCGATGGCGTCGGCGTCGGCCGTGGTGATGATCAACGGCGGCACCAGGCGGATCACGTTGTCGGCGGTGACCGACAGCAGCAGCCCGGCGTCGGCTGCCCGCTGCGTGATCGCGCCGCACGGCTTGTCGAGTTCGATGCCAAGCATCAGGCCCTGACCGCGGATCTCCTTGACGCCGGCGACACCGGCCCAGCCTTGCTCGAGTGCGGTCTTGAGGTGCGCGCCCACGCGCTCGGCGTTGGCCAGCAGGCCGTCCTCTTCCATGATGCGGATGGTCTCCACGCCGGCGCGCATGGCCAGCGGGTTGCCGCCGAAGGTGGTGCCGTGGTTGCCGGGCTGGAAGATGTTGGCGGCCTTGGGGCCGGCCACCACCGCGCCGATCGGCACGCCCGAGCCCAGGCCCTTGGCCAGGGGCATCACGTCGGGCACGATGCCGGCCCACTGGTGGGCGAACCACTTGCCGGTGCGGCCCATGCCGCATTGCACTTCATCGATCATGAGCAGCCAGTCGCGTTCGTCGCACAACGCGCGCACGTCCTTCAGGTACTGCGCGCGCATCGGGTTGATGCCGCCTTCGCCCTGGATGGTTTCAAAGAACACGGCCACGACATTGGGGTTGTTCGCCGTGGCTTTCTTCAGGGCCTCGATGTCGTTGGCGGGCACGCGCACGAAACCTTCCACCAGCGGGCCGAAGCCGGCCTGCACCTTGGGGTTGCCAGTCGCCGAGAGGGTGGCGATCGAGCGGCCGTGAAAAGCCTTTTCGTAGACCACGATCTCCGGGCGCTCGATGCCTTTGTCGTGCCCGTACTTGCGCGCCAGCTTGAGCGCGGCTTCGTTGGCCTCCAGGCCGGTGCTGCAGAAGAACACGTTGGTCAGGCCCGAACGCTCCACCAGCATTTGCGCCAGGCGCTCCTGGTCGGGCACGTGGTAGTAATTGCAGCAGTGGATCATCTTCGCCACCTGGTCCTGCAGCGCAGGCACCAGCCTGGGGTGACCGTGGCCCAGGGTGTTGACGGCGATGCCGGCCAGCGCGTCCAGGTACTCCTTGCCGTTCGTGTCCCAGACGCGGCAGCCTCGGCCGTGCGACATTGCGATCGGCAGGCGACCGTAGGTGTTCATCACGTGGGGCGAGGCGACGGGTTTCAGCGCAGCGTTCATGCAAGGGCTCCGAGGGCAGGCCGGTCAAAAGAAATCGGCTCAACGCTGCAGGGCAGGTGAGCCGTTGAAGCGCGATTGTAGGCACACGTCCCATGGGCCACCGATGACGAACCGGCATCACAGCGATCCGCGCCGCACCGGATACCGTCCGAGGGTATACCCGAGTCTTATATAAGATAGAATTCTTGGCTTGCCACCCCTCCGGCGATCCCGGTGCCTGTGGTGGCCCGACTCCCGCACGAGCCCGCAACCACCGGATCACCCTTCAGCCGATGGCCGCATCCCCGCCCAAGCAAGTGTTCATCCAGGGCATCACCCGCGATGGACGCACCTTTCGCCCGAGCGACTGGGCCGAACGCCTGGCGGGCGTCATGAGTGGCTTTCGCCCGGGCGGCGCCCAGCCCGGCAGCCACCTGAGCTACTCCCCCTGGTGCGTGCCCAACGTCATCAACGGCATCAAGTGCGTGGTGGTGCACAGCGATTTGCGCGAAGCCGAGCCCATGGCCTGGGATTTCTGCATGAACTTCGCGCGCGACAACGACCTGCAGATGACCGAGGGTTGCCTGCTTCCGGAGTAAGGTTTGCCCCCTCGGCTGGGTGGCACTTCCCCCGCGTCCGGGTGAAACACTTGCGGCCCGGTCGGTCACTTCCCTTCAAACGCAAAAAAGCCGTCTTGCGACGGCTTTCTTGCTTTGCTGGCAGCGCACCCGATTCAAACGGCAGGCCCCGATCGGGGCCCGGGCGGGTGAGGTCGGTGGCTCAGGCCGCGGTGGCCAGGGCCTTGACCTTTGCGGACAGGCGGCTCTTGTCGCGAGCGGCCTTGTTCTTGTGGAAGATGCCCTTGTCGGCGATGGTGTCGACCACGGCTTGCATCTTGGCGAACAGTTCGGTCGCCTTGGCTTTGTCGCCGGCGACGACGGCCTTCTCGACGTTCTTCACCGCGGTGCGGTACTTCGAGCGCAGCGACGTATTGGCGGCGTTGAGTTTGACGTCCTGGCGGGCGCGTTTGCGACCGGACGCCAGGCGAGGGTTCTTTTTCTTCGGCTTGGTGGCCATGGTGGTGTTCCTTCGGTGTTTGTGGATGTTGCCAGCAAAGCCCGCGATTATAGCCCGACTGCCCTTGAGTCCCTAGCCGGCCTGTCGGGATCCGGTTAGGAGCCGCTTACACTGCGCGGCGTGTCGCTCTTCAAATCCGCCTCCCTGGTTTCGCTGCTGACGCTGGCCTCGCGCATCACCGGGTTGGTGCGCGAGCTGCTGGTGGCCGCCACCTTCGGCGCCAGTGCCCTCACCGACGCCTTCAACGTCGCCTTTCGCATCCCCAACCTGCTACGTCGGCTGTTTGCCGAGGGTGCGTTCAGCCAGGCGTTCGTGCCGGTGCTGGCCGCCACCCGCGAAAAGGATGGCGACGAGGCCACGCGCGAACTGGTGAACCAGATCGCCACCGTGCTGGCCTGGGCGCTGCTGATCACCAGTGTGCTGGGCGTGGTGGGCGCGCCGGTGCTGGTGTATGCCATGGCCGCCGGCCTGAAGCAGTCGCCCGCAGGCTTCGACGCCGCGGTGGTGATGACGCGCTGGATGTTCCCCTACATCGCCTTCATGTCCTTCGTCGCCCTGGCGGCGGGTGTGCTGAACACCTGGCGGCGCTTCGCGGTGCCGGCGGCGACGCCGGTGGTGCTCAATGTGGCCATGATTGCCGCCGCCTGGCAGGGGGCGCCGTGGTTCGGCTCCCTGGGCATCCCGCCGATCTATGCCATGGCCGGTGGCGTGCTGCTGGGCGGCGTGCTCCAGCTCGGGGTGCAGATTCCCGCGCTGCGGCGCATCGGCCTGCTGCCGCGCATCGGCCTGCGCTGGTCGGCGGTCAAGGCCGCCTGGGCGCACCCGGGCACCCGGCGTGTCACCACGCTCATGCTGCCGGCCCTGCTGGGCGTGAGCGTCGCGCAGTTGTCGCTGCTCATCAACACGCAGATCGCCTCGCACCTGGTGGTGGGCAGCGTGAGCTGGCTCACCTATGCCGACCGCCTGATGGAGTTTCCCACCGCCTTGCTCGGCGTCGCCCTGGGCGTGGTGCTGCTGCCCCAGCTGGCCGTGGCGCAGGCGGCCGATGACAGCGAGCGCTACAGCGCGCTGCTCGATTGGGGCCTGCGTCTGGTGGTGCTGCTGGCCGTGCCCTGTGCGGTGGCGCTGCTCACGTTTGCGCAGCCGCTGGTGGCCGTGCTCTACCACTACGGGCGTTTCGGTGCCGCCGATGTGCAGCAGACGGCGCTGGCGCTCATGGGCTACGGTGCGGGCCTGATCGGGCTGATCGCCATCAAGGTGCTGGCGCCGGGCTTCTACGCGCGCCAGGATATCCGCACGCCGGTGAAGATCGCCATTGGTGTGCTGGTGCTTACCCAGTTGCTCAACCTGGTGCTGGTGCCGTACCTCGCCCATGCGGGGCTGGCACTGGCGATCGGCCTTGGTGCGCTCGTGAATGCGTTGTTCCTGCTGGTGGGCCTGCGCCGCCGTGGCGCCTACCGGCCATCGCCCGGCTGGGCGGTGTTCGGCCTGCAGGTGCTGGCGGCCAGCGCGCTGCTGGCGGTCTTTCTCACCTGGGCGGCCTCTCACATGGCCTGGGTCGAGTTGCAGGCCACCGCGCTCACGCGCGTGGGGCTGCTGGCGTTGTGCGTGGTGGGGGCGGCCGCGCTGTACTTCGGCACCCTGGTGCTGGCCGGTTTGAAGTTGCGCCAGTTCGTCCGACAATAGGTTGCCGCGACCTTGCGGCGGTGGGATTTCATGGCTTTCTCCCTCGACATCAGTGCGCCCACACCCCTGGGCTATTTCGCGTCACTCGTGCGCGATGACGATGCGCTGCCCTTGTTCGAGGCCGCCGCCTCCATCGCGCAGGACGAATACCCCGGCCTGGATGTGCAGCAGGTGCTGGGCGACGTGGACCAGATGCTCGCACGCGTCAAGCGCCGCTGCCCGGATGACGCCGGGGCGCTGCAGCGCCTGCGCGTGCTCAACCAGTTCTTCTTTCGCGACATGGGGTTCGGCGGCAACGTCAACAACTACTACGACCCCGACAACAGCTACCTCAACGCGGTGCTGCGCACCCGCCGGGGCATCCCCATCTCGCTGGCCGTGTTGTGGCTCGAGCTGGCGCAAGGCCTGGGCTTGAAGGCGCGTGGCGTCAACTTCCCCGGGCACTTCATGATCAAGATCAATCTGCCCAACGGGCAGGTGGTGATCGACCCGTTCACCGGCCAATCCCTCAGCCGCGAAGACCTGTCGGAGCGGCTGGAGCCCTACAAACGCCGCAATGGCCTGGTCGACGATTTCGACGTGCCGGTGGGCCTGTACCTGCAGGCGGCCTCGCCCCGCGAGATCCTGGCGCGGATGCTGCGCAACCTGAAGGAAATCCACCGCACGCAGGAGGACTGGCTGCGCCTGGTGTCGGTGCTGGATCGGCTGATCGTGCTGCAGCCCGAGGCCTGGGCGGAGTACCGCGATCGCGGCCTGGCCTGGGCCGAGCTCGGCGATGTGCGCCGCGCGGTCGAAGACCTCGAAACCTTCGTCGAGCACACCGACGATGCGCTGGAACGCTCGGCCATCGAGCAGCGGCTGCAGGAACTGCGCCGCGCACTGAGCTGAGGCGCGGCGCGGGCTGCCGCGATGGCCTTCATGCCGCTGACATTGCTGCCTACCGCTGCCTACCGCTGCGTATCGGCTTGTAAGCCGGATTGACGCCATGGCCTTGCAGCGGCGAATATTCATGGGTGTGTTCAACCAGACAACCTCACAACATGCGCAACTTCCTTCAACGCACCGTGGCCACCCTGTTGATCCCCGCCATGACGCTCGGCGCCTTGCCGCTGTCGGCACAAGCCGGCCTGGTCAGCACCGAGCAGGCGCTCGTCACCACGGCGGGTGAGGCCGACCGCACCAGGGTCAGCGAATTTCTCGCCCGCGACGATGTGCGCCAGGCCCTGACGCAGCAAGGCGTGAGCGCCGATGAAGCCATCGAACGTGTGCGCGCCATGTCGGACGCCGAGGTCGCGGCCCTGGCCGACCGCGTGGACACCGCCCCCGCCGGTGCCGGCATCGTCGGCGTGCTGTTCACCGTCTTCGTGATCCTGCTCATCACCGACATCCTCGGCTTCACCAAGGTCTTCCCGTTCACCCGCTCCATCCAATGACGCTGCGCCTGTCGCGCCCCGCAACCCCCGCCCTGGCGGGGGTTGTGCTTTCTGTGGCGCTGCTGGCTGGATGTGCCGCGCCCCCGCAACTGGCGGCGCTGCAAGCGCAGGGCGTGGCCGGCCTGCCGGCGCGCGCGCAGGTGCCGCAGGTGCCGTTCTTCGCCCAGCCGGGCGACACCTTGTGCGGCCCCACCTCGCTGGCCATGGTGGCGCAGGCGGCCGGCCGGGCGCTCACGCCCGAACAGCTCACGCCGCAGGTGTACCTGCCGGGGCGGCAGGGGGCCTTGCAGACCGAGATGCTGGCCACCGCGCGGCGCCATGGTCTGGTGCCGTATGTGATCGAACCGTCGCTGTCCGCACTGTTGCGCGAACTGGCCAGTGGCGCCCCCGTGCTGGTGTTGCAGAACCTGTCGCTGCCGATGGCGCCGCAATGGCACTACGCGGTGGCGGTGGGCTACGACTGGCCGGCCGGCGAGATCGAGTTGCACTCCGGCACCACCGAGCGCCTGCGCCTGCCGCTGGCCACCTTCGAGCGCACCTGGGCGCGATCTCAGCACTGGGCGGTGCGTGTGGCCGCGCCCGACGCGCCGCCGGCAACGGCCGATGGCGCGCGCTGGGCGGCGGCCGTGGCGCCGCTCGAACGGGTGGATGCGCGGGCCGCGCACACCGCCTACCGTGCCGGGCTGCAGCGCTGGTCGCAGGTGGCGTTGCTGCATTTCGGGGCCGGCAACACCGCGCACGCGCAGGGTGCGAACGACGAAGCGCGCCGCGCCTTCGAGGCCGCTGTCGCCCTGCAGCCCGATTTCGCCGATGCCTGGAACAACCTCGCCTGGCTGCGCCTGCAAGGTGACGATGTGACCGGCGCCCGCAGGGCTGCCGAGCGCGCTGTGGCGATCGGCGGGCCGCGCGCGGCCGCCTACGAAGCCACCTTGCGCGCCACACGGGCGCCTGGAGCCACACGATGAAGACCGTCATGGTGGCCGGCGCCACGGGCCTGGTGGGCAGCCATGCGCTGCGCCAGGCGCTGGCGCACCCACAGGTGGTGCGGGTGGTGGCGCCCACCCGGCGCGCTTTGCCCAGCCACCCGAAGCTGCTCAACCCGGTGGTGGATTTCGAGCGCCTGCCCGAGCAGGCCGACTGGTGGGTGGTCAACGCCGTGGTCTGCACCATCGGAACGACGATGAAGACCGCTGGCTCGCGCGAGGCCTTCTACCGCGTCGACCACGATCTGCCGCTGCGCGTGGCGCAGTGCGCCTTGCGCCACGGCGCCCAGGCCTTCGCGTTCAATTCGGCACTGGGCGCCGATCTGCGCTCGCGCGTGTTCTATTCGCGCACCAAGGGCGAGGTGGAGCGCGACCTGCTGGCGCTCGGCTATCCCTCGCTCACCTTGGTGCGGCCCGGGCTCATCGGTGGCGACCGCCTGGAGCACCGGCCGCTGGAGCGCGTGTCGATCGGGTTGGCGCAAGCTGTGCGGCCGCTGTTGCCGGCGCGCTGGCGCGTGGTGCCTGCCGAGGCGATCGCCCGCACCTTGCTGGAATCCGCGCTGACCGCCGTGCCTGGCGTGCGGGTGGTGATGTCCGAAGACATCACCTGAGGCGGCATCAGCCGACGACCACCGGTGCGCCCGCGCCGCGCGGCGCGATGCGGCCGATGGCGTGCACCGTCTCGCCCAGGCCGCGCAGCGTGGCGGCGCAGGCGTCGGCCTGGTCGGCGGCGATCACCACCACCATGCCGATGCCGTTGTTGAAGGTGCGGTTCATCTCGATGTCGTCGATGCCGGCGGTCTTTTGAAGCCAGGCAAACAGCTCTGTCTGCGGCCAGCTTCCCTTGGCCAGGTGCGCGGCCAGCGCATCGGGCAGCACGCGCGGGATGTTCTCCAGCAGACCGCCGCCGGTGATGTGGGCCAGAGCCTTGATCGGGTGTTCCTGCAGCGCGGCCAGCACGTTCTTCACGTACAGGCGCGTGGGCTTCATGATGGCTTCGCGAAACGGCAGGCCGTCCAGCGTGGCGGGCAGGCTGGTGCCTGCGCGCTCGATGCACTTGCGCACCAGCGAAAAGCCATTGGAGTGCACGCCGTGCGATGCCAGGCCAAGCACGACGTCACCCTCGGCCACATTGCGGCCGGTGAGGATCTTCGATTTCTCGACCGCGCCGACGCAAAAGCCCGCGAGGTCGTACTCGCCCGCGGGGTACATGCCGGGCATCTCGGCCGTCTCGCCGCCGATGAGCGCGCAGCCCGAGAGCTCGCAGCCTTTGGCAATGCCACCCACCACCGCGGCCGCGGTATCCACGTCGAGCTTGCCGCAGGCGAAGTAGTCAAGGAAGAACAGCGGCTCGGCGCCCTGCACCAGCACATCGTTCACGCTCATGGCCACCAGGTCGATGCCCACCGTGTCGTGCATGTTCCACTCGAAGGCGAGTTTGAGTTTGGTGCCCACGCCGTCGGTGCCACTCACGAGCACCGGTTCCCGGTAGCGCTTGGGCACCTCGAACAGCGCGCCGAAGCCGCCGATGCCGGCCAGCACGCCTTCGCGCATGGTTTTCTTTGCCAGCGGCTTGATGCGCTCGACCAGGGCATCGCCGGCATCGATATCGACGCCAGCGTCTTTGTAGGACAGGGGGGTGGTGCTCATGGCGGATGGCCCGTAGGGCTGTGGTGCAGGGGGCAGGGCAGTGCCCTGGGGGCGCCGCGGGGCGGCCGATAGAATTCGGGACCGGATTTTACGGGCCCGCCCTCGCGCGCCGCGCCCCGGCCCGCCGCCCATGACCTTCACCCCCACGCAGATCCGTGTCGCCGCCTGGGCCGCCATCGCCCTGGTCATCGTGCTGCTGCTCACGCTGCTGGCACCGGTGCTCATGCCTTTCCTGCTGGCCATCGGTATCGCCTACGCGCTGCATCCGCTGGTCGAGCGCATGGCCGCGCGCCGCGTGCCACGCTGGTTGGGTGCAGGCCTGGCCATCACGTTGCTGATGCTCGTGCTGCTGGCCGTGGCGCTGCTGATCGTGCCCGTCATCACGCAACAGGTGCCACTGCTCAAGGAGCAGGTGCCGGCGCTGCTGGAGCGGCTCAACGCCTTCATCGCGCCCCTGGCCGCGCGCCTGGGTGTCAATGCGCAGATCGACGTGCAGCAGGTCGGGCGCTGGCTGTCGCAACTGGTCAGCGGCAACGAAAGCGAACTGCTGGCCGGCCTGCTGTCGTCACTGCGCATCGGCGGTAGCGCGGTCGCGGCGCTGTTTGGCAACCTGTTCCTCATGCCCATCGTGGCCTTCTACCTGCTGATCGACTGGTCCTCGCTGGTTGCACGCGCGAAGCGGCTCGTCCCGCCGCGCTGGCACGAACCGGTCCAGAGCTTTCTCGACGAGACCGACGGCGTGCTCGGCCAGTACCTGCGCGGCCAGTTGCTCGTGATGGGTGTGCTCGCCGTGTTCTACACCGTGGCGCTGGCGCTCGTCGGCCTGAACCTGGCGTTGCCGATCGGCGTGTTCACCGGGCTGGCGGTGTTCGTGCCGTACCTGGGTTTCGGCCTGGGCATGGTGCTGGCCGTGCTGGCCGCGCTGCTGGAGTTCCAGTCCGTCGCGGGCGTGCTGGCCGTGGTCGGGGTCTATCTGCTGGGTCAGGTGGTGGAGAGCCTGTACCTCACGCCGCGCCTGGTTGGCGAGGCGATCGGCCTGCATCCCATCGCGGTCATCTTCGCGCTGCTGGCCTTTGGCCACCTGTTCGGCTTCGTGGGCGTGCTGCTGGCACTGCCGGCCAGTGCCGTGCTGCTGGTGGCGGTGCGCCGCCTGAAGCGGCAATACCTGGCCAGCGACCTGTACCACAAGGCGCCCGTGACGCGCAGCGAGCCCAAGCCGTGAACAGCCCGGCGCCGCAACCCATGAAGCAGCTGGCGCTGGACATCGGCCTGGCGCCGGTGCCCACGCTCGAGAACTTCGTGCCGGTGGGCAACGAAGCGGCACTTGATCACCTGAGATTGTGGGTCGGCAACCCCCAGCGATCGCCCGTGCCCACCTACCTGTGGGGGGAGGGCGGCAGTGGCAAGACACACCTGCTGCGCGCGGTGCGCGAGGCCTTGCGCGAGCACGGTGCACCCGTGGGCTGGATGGACGCCGCAACCCACGACCCGGCCGACTTCGACGAGCGCTGGGAAGCCGTGCTGCTCGACGACGTTCACCTCTATACCGCCGCGCAGCAGGCGGCTGCCTTCAACTGGTTCGTCAACGCCCAGAACCCGGCGCACGGCCCTGCGCGATGGGTGCTTGCCACCAGCGACAGGCCTCCCGCCGATCTGCTGCTGCGCGAGGACCTGCGCACCCGCCTGGGCTGGGGCCACGTGTTCCAGTTGCGCGCCCTCGGCGAATCGGAGCGCCGCTCGGTGCTGCGCCGCGCGGCCGACGAGCGCGGGGTCTTCCTCGGCGACGAGGTGATGGACTTCATGCTCACCCGCTTCTCGCGCGACCTCTCCAGCCTCATGCTGCTGCTCGAACGCCTGGACGGCTATGCCCTGCGCACGCAGCGCGCCATCACCATCCCGCTCATCCGGTCCATGCTGGAAGACGAATGAGCGAACCCCTGCCGATGCGACTCGCACTTTTCGACCTCGATCACACCCTCATCCCCCTGGACTCCGATCACGCCTGGGGCGAGTTCACCGTGCGCCTGGGTTGGCGCGATCCGGACGCCTTCCGGCGCGCCAACGACGGCTACTACGCCGCCTACAAGGACGGCACGCTCGACATCCACGACTACGTTCGCTTCGCCATCGACGCCGTGCGTGAGCGCGGTCTGTCCGAAGGTCGGCGCGCGCACGAGCGTTTCATGGCCGAGGTGATCCGCCCGGCCATCACCGAGGGCGCACGCGATCTGGTGCGCCGCCACCAGCAGGCCGGCGACACGGTGATCATCGTCACCGCCACCAATGGTTTTGTCACACGCCCGATCGCACAGGCCTTCGGCGTCGAGCACCTCATCGCCATCGACCTCGAGACCGATGCGCGCGGCGAGTACACCGGCGCCATTACGGGTGTGCCGTCGTTTCGCGAGGGCAAGGTCGCGCGTGTGGAACAATGGCTTGCCGATCGCGACCTGCGCTGGTCCGATCTGGCGCACAGCACCTTCTACAGCGATTCGATGAACGACCTGCCGCTGCTCGAGAAGGTGCACGAACCGGTGGCCACCAATCCCGATCAGCGCCTGGCCACCCTCGCGCAGCAGCGCGGCTGGCGCATCCTGAACCTCTTCGAATGATCAAGAAATTCATCGACAAGCTGCTGGGCAAGTCCCGCGGCACCCGCGCTGCCTCGCCCTTCGGCAAGCGCGAGGACGTGCCGGCCAGCGTGCACGGCATCGACCCCAGGCTGGTGGACCAGCGCGCGCTCGACGTGGTGCGCACCCTCAAGCAAGCCGGTTTCGAGGCCTACATCGTCGGCGGCGCCGTGCGCGATTTGCTGCTGGGCCTGCGCCCCAAGGATTTCGACGTCGCCACCAACGCCACGCCCGAGCAGGTCAAGGGCCTCTTCCGGCGTGCCTTCATCATCGGCCGGCGCTTTCGCATCGTTCACGTGGTCTATGGCCGCGGTCGCGAGCACGAGGTCATCGAGGTCTCCACGTTCCGTGCCTACCTCGATTCGGCCGACGCCGAGCAGGTGGCCGGCAACGAGCGCACATCCAAAGGCGAGCTCTCCGGCATGAAGCACGCGGTGGACGCCAGCGGCCGGGTGCTGCGCGACAACGTGTGGGGCCCGATCGAGCAGGACGCGGCGCGGCGCGATTTCTCGGTCAACGCCATGTACTACGACCCCGAGACGCAGACCGTGGTCGATTTCCACCACGGCATCCGCGACGCGCAGAAAAAGCAGTTGCGCATGATCGGCGACGCCGCCACGCGTTACCGCGAAGACCCGGTGCGCATCATTCGTGCCACGCGGTTTGCCGCCAAGCTCGCGCACCTCGGCTTCAAGCTCGAAGCGAAGACCCGCGATCCGCTGCTGGCGTGCCTGCCGCTGCTGCAGGACGTGCCGCAGAGCCGGCTGTTTGACGAGATGCTCAAGCTGCTGCAGACCGGCCATGCGCTGGCCAGCGTGGCGCAGCTCAAGGCGCTGGGTCTGGGGCGCGGCATCTACCCGCTGCTTGACGTGGTGGTGCAGCGCGCCGACGACCCGTTCGTGCAACTTGCGCTGCAAGACACCGACCGCCGCGTGGGCGAAGGCAAGCCCGTGGCACCGAGCTTCCTGCTCGCTTGCGTGCTCTGGGCCGACGTGCGCCGCGGCTGGGAGCGCCGCCTCGAATCGCGCCCTGGGCACAAGCCGGTGCCGGCTTTCGCGGCGTTGCAGGACGCGATCGACGAGGCCTTCGATGCGCGCATCGGCGATGTGTCCGGCCGCGGCAAGCTCGGCGCCGACATGCGAGAGATCTGGCTCATGCAGCCGCGCTTCGACAAACGCACCGGCACGGGCGTGTTCACCTTGGTCGAGCAGCCGCGCTTTCGCGCGGGCTTCGATTTCCTTCGCCTGCGTGCGCAGGTCGGCGAGGTGGAAGAGGAACTCGCCCATTGGTGGGAGACCTTCAGCACCGCGAGCGACGAGCGCCGCCAGGACATGGTCGATGCGCAGCGCAGCAGTGGCCGCGGCACGCCCAAGGCGCGGCGCGTCAAGCGCGGTGACCCGGACCACCCGGCCGCCACCGCGCCGGCCGACGCGGACGACCCGCGCTGGCGCAAGGGCGATGCCGACGATGACCGCGATGGCTCTGGCGATAGCGATCCCGACGGCGAAGAAAGCGACACCGCTCCCGGCGCCGAAGGCGAGGCAGCACCTGCAAAGAAGCGTCGACGTCGGCGCCGCAAGCCCAACGCCGCAGCGCGCGCGGCAGACGGCGACGGCGGTGACAGCGGCCCGCCCGGCGGCGGCGATGCCGCGGCCTGAGGTCATCGCCTACGTGGCCCTCGGGGCCAACCTCGGCGATCCGGTGAGCGCCGTGCACGCTGCGCTCGACGCGCTGGCCGGCGCGAGCGGCCTGCGCCTGTTGCGCGCCTCCTCGTTGTACCGCACCGCCCCGCACGAGGCGCAAGGCCCCGACTTCATCAATGCGGTGGCCGAGGTGGCCACCACGCTGAACGCGCCGCAACTGTTGACGGCGTTGCAGTCGATCGAGCAGGCCGCCGGCCGCGAGCGCCCCTTTCGCAACGCGCCGCGCACGCTCGATCTCGACCTTCTGCTCTACGGCGATGCGCGCATCGAGTCGCCCGCGCTCACCGTGCCGCACCCGCGTTGGCGCGAGCGCGCCTTCGTGCTGCTGCCACTGGCGGAGCTGGCGCCCGAACGCGTGCCCGCACATTGGCTGGCCTCGGTGGCCGCTCAGCGCATCGAACGGCTGGCGGCTTCGTGACGGTGCGCCGGGTTTGATCAGGGCGCCAGGCGCTCGCGCACCCAGGTATCGCCCTCCTGCCGGTAGCGCAGGCGGTCGTGCAGGCGGCTGCGGCGGCCCTGCCAGAACTGCCATTCGCCGGGCACCAGCCGATAGCCGCCCCAGTGCGGCGGGCGCGGCGGCTTGAGCAGGAACTGCGCGCCGTACTTCGCGGCGTTGGTGACCAACACCGTGCGGCTGTCGATCACCTCGCTTTGCGGGCTGGCCCAGGCGCCGATGCGGCTGTCCAGCGGGCGGCTGTGGAAGTAGGCGTCGCTTTCCTCGTCGCTCACTTTCTCCACCCGGCCCTCGATGCGGACCACGCGTTCAAGTTCGACCCAATGGAACTGCAGTGCCGCGTAGGGGTTGCCCGCGAGTTCGCGGCCCTTGCGGCTGTGGTAGTTCGTGTACCAGACGATGCCGCGCGCGTCGTATCCCTTGATGAGCACCACCCGCGTGCTCGGACGCAGGTCCGAGCCGACGGTCGCCAGCGTCATGGCGTTGGGTTCGGGCACCTCGGCGGCGATGGCTTCGTTGAGCCATTGTTCGAACTGGCGCAGCGGGTCGGCGTGCGACGCGTCTTCGCTCAGTTCGGCCTTTTCGTAGCTTTTGCGCAGGTCGGCGATGTTCATGGTCGTGGTGGGTCAGGGCGCCAGATGAAGCAGTTTCTCCAGCGCGTGGTCGTGGATGCCGTGGGCCTTCAAGCCTTCGAAGGTCTGGCGTGCGTAATCGAGTGTGGTGCCGTAGCGCCCACAGGAGCGGCTGAAGATGTCGCGGTAGCGCTCGGGCGGCAGGTGGCCGGTGTAGCTCGGGCTGCGGCGCGAGAGCGTGAAGGCCAGCGCTCGCACCGCGCCCTGCGGTGTCTGCACGCGCAGCCATTTCGGGTCGTACACGGGGTTGGGCATTTCGCGCGCCCACAGCCGCGGCATCAGCGCCTCCACCTGTTCGTGCGGCACGCGCAGGGCCAGGCCGTCGCAACTGCCACCGGCGATCAGCGCGAACACCAGGCCCGGGCACTCGGGCGTGCCGCGGTTCACCCGGCTCCACATCTGCAGGCTGCGGTGATAGCCGTGCACGCGCGCCGGGCGGTTTTCGGCTGCCTCGAACTCGGGGCGCCACACCAGCGAGGCATAGGCGAACACCCAGAGGTCGGGGCGCGGGCCCTGTGCACGCCATTCGGCCACGGTGTCGGCCATCATCGCGGCGCCGTCGCGTTCGGCGGGAATCCAGGTGGTGGGGCGTTTCATGGCGTCACGCGGCGTGCCTACAATCGAGGGCTTGTCTGTCACACCACATTTGAGGAGTCCGTCGCATGGCCACACAGGATAACGAACCCGAGCAGCGCGTCGTTGCGGTGGTCCTGATTGCCCTCATCACGCTCATCGTGGGAGGCGTGCTCGGGCTGGGTGTGTTCTCGGCGCGCGGCGCAAAGCCGGCCGCGGCCCCTGCGCCCACCGCCAGCAGCGCCGCCGCGCCTGCGTCCGCCGCCCCGGGCGCCGACGCCAGCGTGGTGGTCGAGAACGGCGTGGTGAAGTTCTACTTCGCCTCCGGCAAGGCCGATCTGGCGCCCGGCGCACTCACCGCACTGGCCGAGGCCATCGCCGCCGCCAAGGGTGGGGCGCGGTTGGTGGTCTCGGGTTTTCACGATGCCACCGGCGACCCGGCCTTCAACGCCGAGCTGGCCCGCCAGCGCGCCTTCGCGGTGCGCGACGCGCTCACCGGCGCCGGCGTGCCCGAGAGCAGCCTGGAGCTGAAGAAGCCCGAGGTGACCACCGGCAGCGGCGGCAATGCCGAGGCGCGGCGCGTCGAGGTGGTGATCGCGCGCTGAGCGGATTCGCCAGCCATTAAAAAGGCCACCCTCGGGTGGCCTTTTTGTCGGGCGGGGAAGCGCGGCACTCAGCGCAGGCCCTGGCCGCTGGCGTGATCGTCGGCCCGCTGAATCAATTCGATCTTGTAGCCATCCGGGTCGGTCACGAAAGCGATCACGGTCGTGCCGCCCTTGACCGGTCCGGCTTCCCGCGTCACGTTGCCGCCGGCGGCCTTGATCTTCTCGCAGGCCGCATAGGCGTCGGCCACGCCGAGCGCTATGTGGCCGTAGGCGGTGCCCATCTCGTACTGCTCCACGCCCCAGTTGTAGGTGAGCTCGATCTCGGCCTGCGCCGGGTTGCTCTCGAAGCCCAAGAATGCGAGCGAGTACTTGTACTCGGGATTGTCGAACGTGCGCAGCAGCTTCATGCCGAGCACGTTGGTGTAGAAGTCGATCGAGCGCTGCAGGTTGCCCACGCGCAGCATGGTGTGAAGGATTCGCATGGGCGGATTGTCACCTTGCTTCGAAAACCAGGCAGGTCGTCGTGGCATGTGCATACAGCGTACCGTCCGGCCCCACCAGACGGGCCTCGGCGGTCGCGAGCTGGCGCCCGGCGTGGATCACCCGGCCGATGGCGCGCACGCGCGGCACCTTGGGCGAGAGCGCCTTCACCAGATTCACGCCGAGCTCGGCGGTGGTGTACGCGCGACCGGGCGGCATCTTGGTGTGGACAGCGCAACCCAGCGCCGAGTCGAGCAGGGTGGCGAACCAGCCGCCGTGCACCGTGCCCATGGGGTTGAAATGGCGCGGCAGCGGGGTGCCCTGGAAGGTGGCCATGCCGTCGTCCACGCTCAGCAGCGTGAAATCCAGCGTGGACGCAATGGGCGGGTAGGGCAGCTCCCCACGCAGCATGGCCTGCATGAGGTCCAGCCCGCTTTTGCCGGCCACTTGTTCGGGTGTGGCGACGCCGGCACCGGGGCCTCGGCCCATGGCGTCCAGAACGGCCTTCTCCTCGGCCAGCCATTGTTCAAGGGTGTCGCTCATGGGGTTCTCCGATAAAGTTGCATATGCATTGATTGTAGATACAATCATTTCCATGTCACCTGTCACCACCGCGTCAAACACGGCGCCCGGCGCCGCCGTCAAGCCCCGGGGCTGCACCAACCTCAAGCTGCGCCAGCTTGTGCGGGTGGTCGGTGCCCACTACGACGCCGAGGTCGGAAAGACCGGCCTCAAGACCACGCAGTACTCACTGCTGTCCTATATCTGCAAGCTCGGGCCGATCCGTGCGGTGGAGCTGGCGCAGCAGATGCACATGAGCGCGTCCACGCTGTCGCGCAACCTGCGCCCGCTGATCGACGCCGGCTGGGTGGAGCAGGCCCCCGGACCGGACGCGCGCAGCTGGTTCATCCAGGCCACGGCCGATGGCCATGCCAAGCGCACAGAGGCGCAGCGCCGCTGGCGCGCGGCGCAGGAGGCGCTCAATCAGAGCCTGGGGCCCGAACGCGTGGTGGCCCTGCACACCCTCATCGACGAATCCCTGGGCATCCTCGATGCAGAAGGAGCCGACCTTGGCCACGAATGAATCCCGCACCCGCCTGTGGTGGCTGGTGCTGCTGGCAGCGGCCGGCACCTTCGCGCTCACCATGGGCACGCGCCAGACCATGGGCTTCTTCCTCTCGCCCATCAACACGGCCACTGGCCTGGGCGTGGCCAGCATCAGCCTGGCGTTTGCGTTCGGTCAGCTCTGGTGGGGCCTCACGCAGCCGTTCGCTGGCGCCTTTGCCGACCGGGTGGGCGCCGGGCGCGTGCTGCTGCTGGGCGTGAGCCTGGTGGCCCTGGGCACCTTCCTCACGCCGTACATGACGAGCACCTGGGGCCTGATCTTCGCGCTCGGCATCCTGGCGGCGGGGGGCGCCGGCATGGCCGGGCCATCGGTGCTGATGGCGGCCACCAGCCGGTTGATTCCGCCCGAGCGGCGCGGCCTGGCCACCGGCGTGGTGAACGCAGGCGGCTCGTTCGGCCAGTTCCTGATGGCCCCGCTGGCGGCCGCACTCACGGCCAGCCTGGGCTGGGTGGGCGCGCTGCAGGTGCTGGCGTTCATCGTGCTGCTGGCCTTGCCGGCGGCGCTGGTGTTGCGCGGCGGGCCGGTGGCGTCAGCTGGTGCGGCAACGCCGGCCGCGCTGCCCGCCCGTGAGGCACTGGGCAGGGCGCTGCGCCACCCGGGCTACCTCATGCTGTCGGCCGGTTTCTTCGTCTGCGGCTTCCACGTCGCCTTCCTGGCCACGCACCTGCCGGGCGTGGTGGCGGCCTGCGGCCTGCCGGCGCCGGTGGGTGCCTGGGCGTTGGGCGTCATCGGCCTGTTCAATATCGTGGGCAGCCTGGCCATGGGTTGGGCGGTGGGCCGCTGGCGCATGAAATCGCTGCTGGCGCTGGTGTACGCCACGCGCGCTCTCGCCGTGCTGGTGTTCCTGCTGGCGCCCAAGACGGAGGCGGTGCTGCTGGTGTTCGCCGCGGTGATGGGGCTCACCTTCCTGTCCACCGTGCCGCCCACGGTGGGCCTGGTGGCCAAATTCTTCGGCGTGGGCAACCTGGCCATGCTGTTCGGCGCGGTGATGTTTGCGCACCAGATCGGCGGCTTTCTCGGCGCCTGGCTGGGCGGGCGCGTGTTCGAGGCCACGGGCAACTACGACTGGGTCTGGTACATCGACATCGTGCTCGCCGTGGGCGCGGCACTGGTGCACCTGCCGATCCGCGAGGCGCGGCCTGCGCCACGTGCGCGGCCGATTTGAGCCGTACTAGACCGGCACGGTGTAGTTCAACGCCATGCGCCCGCCGTCCACGGTGACGATCTCGCCCGTGACGTAGCTGGCCGCGTCGCTGGCCAGCCAGGCCACCACATCGGCAATTTCCTCGGGCTCACCCAGGCGCTTCATGGGTGTGCGGCCCAGGATCTTGCGGCGAGCGTCGTCGCTGGTGAGGACCGCTTGCGCCGCCAGCTCGGTGGCGATGGTGCCCGGTGCCACCGCGTTGACGCGGATGCCGTGGTCGGCCAGCGCCAGCGCCATCACGCGCGTGAGCTGGTTGATGCCGCCCTTGCTGACGTTGTAGCTGGCGATGTTGGGAATGGCCATCACACCATTGACCGAGCTCATGTGCACGATGGCGCCGCGCGTGCCGCCCTGCACCATGGCGCGGGCGGCGGCCTGTGCCATCAGGAAGGCGCCTTTGAGGTTGACGCGCAGCACGGCGTCGAAGTCGACCTCGGCGATGTCCAGGAAATCGGCCGCCTTGAAGATGCCGGCATTGTTCACCAGCACGTCGATGCGGCCGTGCGCCGCCACGGTCTGCGCCACCAGCGCATCGACCTGCGCCTTGTCACCCACGTCACAGGCAATGAAGCGTGCGCCGCTCTCGCGGGCCACGGCTTCGCCGGCTTCACGTGCCAGATCGGCAATCACCACTTTGGCGCCCTCGCGCGCGAAGCGGCGCACACAGGCCGCGCCGATGCCTTGCGCGCCGCCGGTCACGATGATGACGCGGCCCTGGTGCCCGAAGTGGACGTTGTTCGAATCGGTCATGGGTTTCCTTCTTCATCCGCAGGCCAGGCAGGATGCCAGGGCCTGGTCGACGCGCGCGCGCGTCTGTTGCGTGAGATGGTCGAGAAAGACCTGCGTGCGCCGCGGCACGAACTTGCGGCTGGGCAGGGCGGCGTACATGGTGAGGCGGTTGGTGATCCAGGGGCTGAGCACGCGCACCAGATCGCCGTCGGCCAGCAGCGGCGCGGCCAGCTCCACCGAGGTGGCTGTGATGCCCGCGCCATCGAGCGCGGCGTGCATCAGGGTGTCGTTGTGGTTGGCCCAGAGCACCGGCTCCACCTCGACTTCGAGCGCGCGATCGTTGTCGTTCGCGTTGAACAACCGCCACTTGCTCGTGCGGCCCGACGGAGGCTTCAGGCGCAGCACGTCGTGTGCGGCCAGGTCCTCCGGTTGCGTGGGCTGACCACGGCGCGCGATGTAGTCGGGCGAGGCCAGCAGGATGCCCTCCGTGCTGACCACCTTGCGCGCGATGACGTTGCCATCGAAGCTTGCGTTTGCGCCGATGAGCGTGATGTCGTAGTCCTCCACCGGCGGCTCGCGGTGGGTCTCGACGTCGATGTCGAGACGGATCTTGGGGTAGGCCTGGCGAAAACCCGCCACCAGCGGCGCCAGCACATGGGTTGCCAGCACCGGCGGCGCCAGCAGGCGCAACACACCGGCCAGTTCCTGGGTTTGCGAGCTCACGAGCGCGCTCGCCTCTTCCAGATCCAGCAGGATCTGGCGCACGCGGTCGAGGTAGATCTCGCCGGCTTCGGTGAGGGTGACGCGCCGGGTGGTGCGGTGCAGCAGCCGCGTGCCCAGGTGATCCTCCAGGTCGGCGATCAGGCGCGTGACCACCGCGGGAGACAAATCCATGGCGCGCGCGGCGGCCGCGAAGCCGCCTTCATCCACCACCTTCTGGAAGGCGCGCATCGAGTGCAATCGGTCCATGGGACGAGAGCTTACCCGTGCAAAGGCGGCACCCGGCGTTTTTGGCCGAACCCGCGCCGGGGAACCTGGCTCACGCCAGCGGCCGCCGCGTGGCCGTGCGCGCTGCTGGCCCTGGCCGGCGCGGCTTGAGGTAGTGTCGGCAGGATGAACACTTTCACCCGCGTCATCCTTTTCACCGACACCGACGGGCGCGCACGCTTTCGCGAGGAAGCGCTGCCGCTGGATCAGGGCACACCGGCTGCGCGGTTATCGGCCGTGCAGGCCGCCAGCGGCCTGCAGCTGCGCGAGAGCCCGGTGGGTTTTCGCAGCGACTTTCATTGCACGGGCGCACCGCAATGGTTGTTCGTGCTGCGTGGCCGCATGGAGATCGGGCTGCAGGACGGCACCAGCCGGATCTTCGGCCCTGGCGATCACTTCTATTCCGCGGACACGCTGCCTGAAGGCGCGGTGTTCGACCCCACGGTGCACGGCCACTGGAGCCGCCAGGTGGGTGACCAGCCGCTGGTGACGGCGTTCGTGAAGATCTGAGCGCGCCGCTTGGCGCGTTCGATCAGCGGTTGCCGATGCGGCCGTAGTTGGTGCGCAGCGGATCGACGCCACCGCCGCCACCGCCCTGGCCACCACCCTTGCCACCACCCTTGCCACCGCGCTTCTTGTTGCGGCGGTTGCCGGTGCGCATGGCGTCGATGCCGGTGCGCAGCGGGTCGGGCTGGCCATCGGGGCTGGCTTGACGCGGCTTGGGGTCGCGGATGCGCAGACTGCCCAGGTGCGCGTTCGGCCCCGGCTGGCGCTCGTGGCCCTCGTCGCCGTCGAAGCGTGGCGGCCGATCGCCGCGCGGCGGGCGCTGGCGCTGCTGGCCGGCCCCCGGCCCGTTGCCCGGGCCATTGCCGCGACCCTGGGGCTGGCCACCCCCACCACCGTTCGGGCGCGGCCCGCGGGCCTTCTGGCCCTGGCCACGCGGCTGGCCCTGGCCTTCACCGCGGCCCTGGCCTTCGCTGCCTTTCTTCTCGCGGATGCGCTGCACCATCTCCTGGCGCGCTGCCTTGGCCGCAGCGGCCATGACGTCGCGGCTCGGCGGCTTGCCGGCACCACCCCACAGGGTCTGGCGGCCCATGGCAATGGGCTCTGCCTTCTCGCCCGGCTCGGGCATGTATTCGGGGAACATCTCGACCGGGATCTGCTGCTTGGTGAAGCGCTCGATTTCCATCATGAAACCTTCTTCATCGAGGCTCACGAGGTTGATCGCGTGACCTTCACGACCGGCGCGGCCGGTGCGGCCGATGCGGTGAACGTAGTCTTCGCAGATGTTGGGGATGTCGTAGTTCACGACGTGCGGCAACTCGTCGATGTCGATGCCGCGCGCGGCGATGTCGGTGGCCACCAGGGCGCGGATCTCGCCGCTCTTGAAGCCGGCCAGTGCCTGCGTGCGCGCGCCCTGGCTTTTGTTGCCGTGCAGCGCCATGGCGCTGATGCCTTGCTTGTTGAGGTAGTCGGCCACGTTGTTGGCGCCGAACTTGGTGCGTGTGAATACCAGCACCTGGCTCCAGTTGTGCAACTGGATGATGTGGACCAGCAGCGCCTTCTTCTTGCCACGGCCCACCGGGTGGATGAGCTGCGTGATGCGCTGCACCGTGGTGTTGGGCGGTGTCACCTGGATGTGCTGCGGGTCTTTCAGCAGACCGTTGGCCAGGTCGCGGATCTCGTCGCTGAAGGTGGCCGAGAACAGCAGGCTCTGCTTGCTCTGCGGCAACAGTGCGAGCACCTTCTTCACGTCGTGGATGAAGCCCATGTCGAGCATGCGGTCGGCTTCGTCGAGCACCAGGACCTGCACGGCGGACAGGTCCAGGAAACCTTGCTGTTGCAGGTCGAGCAGGCGGCCCGGCGTGGCGACCAGGATGTCGACGCCGCGTTTCATGGCGTCGATCTGCGGGTTCATGCCGACGCCGCCGAACACCACGGTGGAGGTGAGCTTGACGTGCTTGCCATAGACCCGCACCGATTCCTCGACCTGGGCGGCCAGTTCGCGTGTGGGCGTGAGCACCAGGGCACGGATGCCGATACCGCCGAAACGGTTGCGCGGGCGCTCGCCCTGCGAGAGGCGCTGCAGCATGGGCAGCGTGAAGGCGGCGGTCTTGCCGGTGCCGGTCTGGGCGCCGGCCAGCAGGTCGCGACCTGCCAGCACCGCGGGGATGGCCTCGATCTGGATCGGGGTGGGGGTGTTGTAGCCGTGCTCATGCACGGCTTGCACGATGGCCGGGGCCAGGTTCAGTTCTTCGAAAGTCATTGTGTGAAGCGGCACCCTACCTGGGTGCTGGGGACATCGGCCGTTCGGGTGCGCCGGGGAGCGCGAGCCCGCTCAGTCGGGGGCCGATGGATTTCCGGGGGAGTTGGCGGCAGCCGCGTGGACCGCGCGCCCCAGCAGAGAGCTGGTGCCGGACCAACTGATGTGTCCGAGCGAGACGTATTGTCGCATGGGTCGATAATCCATGGTTTCGCGCCTCGCCCGGCGCTGCAAATTTCCCACAGAAGGCATATGGCTCAGTACGTTTTCACCATGAACCGGGTCGGCAAGATCGTGCCGCCCAAACGCCAGATCCTCAAGGACATTTCGCTGTCCTTCTTCCCGGGCGCCAAGATTGGCGTGCTCGGCCTCAACGGGTCCGGAAAGTCCACGCTGCTCAAGATCATGGCCGGTCTCGACAATGAGATCGAGGGCGAGGCGATCGCGATGCCGGGCATCCGCATCGGCTACCTGCCGCAGGAACCCCAGCTCAACCCCGAGCAGACCGTGCGCGAGGCGGTCGAAGACAGCATGGGTGAGGTGCGTGCCGCCCAGAAGCGCCTGGACGAGGTGTATGCCGCCTACGCCGAACCCGACGCCGATTTCGATGCGCTGGCGGCGGAGCAGGCCAAGCTTGAAGCCATCATCGCCACCGCCGGCACCGACTCCGAGCACCAGCTCGAGATCGCCGCAGATGCGCTGCGCCTGCCGCCCTGGGACGCGAAGATCGGCCTGCTCTCCGGTGGCGAAAAGCGCCGCGTGGCGCTGTGCTGCATGTTGCTGTCCAAGCCCGACATGCTGCTGCTCGACGAACCCACCAACCACCTGGACGCCGAGTCGGTGGAATGGCTGGAGCATTTCCTGCAGCGCTTTCCGGGCACCGTGGTGGCCATCACCCACGACCGCTACTTCCTCGACAACGCGGCCGAGTGGATTCTTGAACTCGACCGCGGCCATGGCATTCCCTACAAGGGCAACTACTCGAGCTGGCTGGAGCAGAAGGAAGCCCGCCTGGAGCAGGAGCAGCGCACCGAGGACGCGCGCCGCAAGGCCATGAAGGAAGAACTCAAGTGGGTGCGCTCCAACGCCAAGGGCCGCCAGGCCAAGAGCAAGGCGCGCCTGGCCCGCTTCGAGGAATTGAGCGACGTCGAATACCAGAAGCGCAACGAGACCAACGAGATCTTCATTCCCGTGGCCGACCGCCTGGGCAATGAAGTCATCGAGTTCAAGGGCGTCAGCAAGAGCTACGGCGACCGCCTGCTGATCGACAACCTGAGCTTCTCGGTGCCCGCGGGCGCCATCGTCGGCATCATCGGCCCCAACGGCGCGGGCAAGTCCACGCTGTTCAAGCTGATCACCGGCAAGGAGCAGCCCGACAGCGGCGAGGTGAAGATCGGCCAGACCGTGAAGATCGCCGCCGTCGACCAGAGCCGCGACGGCCTGGCTGGCGACAAGACCGTGTGGGAAGACATCTCGGGCGGCCTGGACATGATCACCGTGGGTAAGTTCCAGATGCCCAGCCGCGCGTACTGCGGCCGGTTCAACTTCTCGGGCGGCGACCAGCAGAAGCTGGTGAAGAACCTCTCGGGCGGTGAGCGCGGTCGCCTGCACCTGGCCAAGATGCTCGGCGAAGGCGGCAACGTCCTGCTGCTGGACGAGCCCTCCAACGACCTTGACGTCGAAACCCTGCGCGCGCTCGAAGAAGCGCTGCTGGAGTTCGCCGGCTCGGCGCTGGTGATCAGCCACGACCGCTGGTTCCTGGACCGCATCTGCACCCACATCCTGGCCGCCGAGGGCGACAGCCAGTGGTTCTTCTTCAACGGCAACTACCAGGAGTACGAGGCCGACAAGAAGCAGCGTCTGGGTGAGGAGGGCGCCGCGCCCAAGCGCCCGCGCTTCAAGTCCCTGGCGTGACGGAAGAACAGGTCATCGCCGCGACGCGGCACTGGATCGAGCAGGCCGTCATCGGTCTCAACCTGTGCCCGTTCGCGCGCGCCGTCTGGGTGAAGAACCAGGTGCGCATCGTGGTGAGCGGCGCGCGCCACATCGACGCGTTTCTCGATGACCTTGACCGCGAACTCGATCTGCTCGCCACCACACCGGCCGAGCAGATCGACACCACGCTTATCGTTCACCCCACGCTGTTTCCCGACTTCCTGGCGTTCAACGACTTTCTCGACGTCGCCGACGACGTGGTGGCCGAGCACGAACTCGATGGCGTGATCCAGGTGGCGGCCTTTCACCCGCAGTGGCAGTTCGACGGCACGCAGGCCGACGACATCACCAACGCCACGAACCGATCGCCGTTTCCCACGCTGCACCTGCTGCGTGAGGACAGCGTGGCGCGCGCCGTGGCCAGTGAGGGCGGTGACGCCGAAGCCATCGTGGCGCGCAACGTGCAGACGCTGCAGCGCCTGGGCCACGAGGGCTGGTCCGCACTGGTGCCGAAACCCTGATCTGACCGCCGTTTCCTGCCCGAATCCGCACTTTGGCGCTATGGTGCGGGGTGCAGAATGACACCCGGGGCCTTGGTGTGCCCCCGATTGCCACATGCCCAACGCTCCACAACCGGTATTCGAACAGTGCCTGGCCGAGGCGCTGGAACTCACGCGCCAATGGGTGCCCGCCTGGCTTGAACGCCTGGTGATGGTGTTGCGCGAGCGTGAAGCTTCAGCGCCCAATTACACCGAGCGCACGGCGCTGATCGATGCCTACACCGCCCTGCAGCGCCAGCGCGAAGTGGTGGCGCGCCACTGGCTCTCCACCCTGGCCGAGGAGATGGAGGAGGCGCCCACCGATCTCATGGGGCTGCCGCGACGCACCTCCCTGCGTCTGGACGAGCTCGAACTGATGGGCGACGACCAGGTGCAGGAGAAAGTGGAAGTGGCGCGCGTTCAGCAGGCCGTGACCATGGCGTCCGAGGACCATTTCCATGAGTTCACGGCGCGCCTGTCCACCGCGCAGGGCTTTCGCGTGGTGAACCCCGAGGCCAATCCGCTGCGGGTGGCGGTGTTCGTCGAAACGCTGCATGCGGCACTGAAGGCCGTCAACGTGCCGCCGCCGGTGCGCGCGCGCTGGCTGCAGGTGGGTGCGCCATCGCTGGGCAAGGCCCTGTCCGAGTTGTACTTGCGCCTGGACCAGATGCTGGCCGGGCAGGGCGTCAAGCCCGCGGGCTACAACGTCGTCACCGCACCCGATTCACGCGCCATCGTCGAGGAAGAGCTGGCCGGCACGGACCTTGAAGGGCCGATGACCGAACGCGAAGCCCTGCTCACGCTGGACCACCTGCACCAGTTGCTCGTGGGCGGCGACGATCTCGGGGGCCATGCCGTCAGCGACGAGATGACGCGCTCGCTCGCTGCCGAGGTGGTGACCCTGATGATGCAGCGCATTGCCAGCGACAAACGCTTGTTGCGACCGGTGCGCACGCAACTGCAGGATCTGAAGCCGGCGTTGCTTGAACTCGCGCGGGACAACCCGCGCTTCTTCGCGGACCGGGACAACCCCGCGCGGCGCCTGCTGGACAACGTGACCGCTCACGCGCTGGCCTTCACCAGCGAGCAGGAATCCGGTTTCAGCGCTTTCCTGGCCGAATTGCGCCGCACCGTGAACGAACTGCGCCGCCCGGGCGGCAAGCTGGAGCAACGCTTTCCCACCGAGCTGGACCGCCTGCGCCGTTCGCAGGATGCGTCGGTGCCGCGCGGCGAGATGGAAGCGCGCGGGCGCGCCATGCAGACGCTGGTGCGTGTGGAGCAGCGCAAGCTGCTGGCCGAGAAAGTGGCCGAGGAGTTCCGTGCCCGGCCCGATTACCCCAAGGCGCCTGGCCCGGTGCGGCGTTTCCTCACGGGCGTGTGGGCGCTGGTGGTGGCCAAGGCGCGCATCGACGAGAGCGAGCGCCCGTCCCTGCAGTCGGGCGATTCGGATGCGAAACGCTACGTGGACATCCTCACCGATCTGCTGTGGTCGAGCCAGCTCGCGCTGGCCAGCCAGAACCGGCCGCGGCTGGTGAAGGTCATCCCCCCGGTGCTGCGCACCCTGCGCCAGGGCCTGGACTCGATCGACTACCCCCGCGAGAAGGTGGAAGCCTTCTTCCAGACCCTGATGGGTCTGCACGAAGCGGCCTACAAGACGCAGCGCAGCGAGCGCCCCGCGGCACCCCTGCCTGCCGAGCCTGCCGAGGCTTCGGAAGCGGCGGACCCGCAGGCCAGCGTCCTCAACCCCGACGACGCCGACCTCTGGATGCGCCATCAGGAGGCGCAGGAAACCAACTTCTACGACGACTCCCTGCCCGAGAGCACGCAGCCCGCGTTCCAGAACACGCAGCCGATGCAGCGCGACTGGTCGGACATCAAGGCCGAGATGGCGCTGCGCGATGCGTCCTCGCTGTCGGTGGGCAGCTGGTTCGATCTGATGCAGGAGGGCCAGGTGCTGCGCGTTCAGCTCACCTGGGCAAGCCCGCACGCCACGCTGTTCCTGTTCGGCTCGGCATCGGGGCGCTCGCTGTCGATGACACGGCGCGGTGTGGACCGCCTGATCGAGCAGGACAAGCTGCGCATGGTGGCCGACCACAGCGTGGTGGACGAGGCGCTCGACGCGGTGGCCGAGCAGGCGCTCAAGAACTCGGGCAGACGTTAACGCCCCACGCTCCGCCGCTGCGCGGGTCGCTGCCCCCGAGGGGGCTGATCCGCCTTGGGGCGGCCCGGCGGCGGATCGGCTTCAGGAAGCGGCAGTGGTTGTAGGCGCCGCAGGCGCCAGTTTGCGCAGCAGCTTCTTGCGCACCAGGTGGATGTTGCCGCGCAGGGCATAGAGCTCGTCGGTGTACGACAACGGCACCACCACCTTCTCCACCTTGCCCTCCATTTCCTCGAGCTGCGCCAGCAGCTCGTGGGCCGTGGCCTCACCGGCCTCGAAGCGCTGCTCGATGTCGCGCAGTTCGGCGTACCAGCGGAACACGCGCGAGCGGATGCGGAAGGTGTAGAGCGGCGGCACGATGCGCGACAGCGGCAGCGCCAGCGCAATGATCAGGCCCATGGCCAGCCACATGCGCTCGATCACGTTGGCCAGCCAGAACGGCAGGTAGCGCTGCAGGAACGGCTGCCCGCCCTTGAGCGCGCGCTCGGCCTCGGGCGCGATCGGGAATTCGCTGTGTTCGAGGTTGGGGTATTCGCGTGCCCGGTTGAACCAGCCCGCGCCGCCGTGCATGTCGACGGCGGTCTGTGCAAACAGCTGCAGCACCGCCGGGTGCGTGCCCGCACGCGCCAGCAGGCCGGTGGTGGAGGCCACCAGCCGCACGTTGCGCGGTGGCACGTTCTTCGCCAGATCGACCATGCCTTGCGGCATCACCACCGGCGTGAGGTAGCCAAAGCGCCGTGAGTAGGCCTCGCTCTGCGCGAAATCCAGCAGCCGCACACCCGGGGTCTGCAACAGCATCTGCACGATCAGCGATTCCGGCGCCGAGGCAAACACCAGCGCATCGAGCTGCCCATCGAGGAACGCCACGGTGGCCGGCGTCTGCGCGAGCTGGCTCAGCACGATCTCGCGCGGCTCGATCCGGTTGACCTCGAGCAGCGTGTTGAACAGGCGCGGCACACCGCTGCCGGTGGTGCCCACGTTGACGCGCCAGCCCTCGAGCTCGGCCAGGTTGGTGATGACGGGGTTCTTGCTTCTGTTGAGGCGTCGCGCCGCGTCCTCGCGGTAGAAGAACCACAACGGTTCCACGAACAGGCTGCCGAGCGAGACGATGCTTTCCTCGTCGTCGTAGCCGATGTCGGCCGTGCCGCCCTGCACGAAGCCCAGGTCCACCTCGCCGCGGCGCAGCCGCTCCAGGTTGTCCGACGAACCTTCGGTGCGCACCAGCTCCACCGTGATGCCGTTGCGCCGCAGCGCCTGCGCGTAGCGCTCGCCGAAGGCGTCGTAGGCGCTTTGCTCGGGGCCGGTGGCCAGCACCACATGCTTGGGCGGGTTGGGGTTGAGCCACCACCAGGTGAAACCGAGCAGCGCGATCGTGATGAGCACGATCGGGCTGCCCGAGAGCAGCATCTCCTTGAGCGAAATCAGGGTGTAGCGCAGCGTCTTGGGCATGGTGCGCGAGAACATAGCACGCGACCGCTCGGCCCCATTCCGGATTGCCGGTGGTTACAAGTTTGCGAACGGCGGGCCCGAACTCAGGGTGCCGCGGAACTGGCTTTGCCGAGCCGCAGGCGCCGTCCCCTTGAGGGGGTCGCGCGCAGCGCGGCAAGGGTGTTCATTTCAACCTGAACACCCGAACGGCTTCGTGCATCACCTGCGCCTGCGCCTGCAGCGAACTGGCCGCCGCGGCCAGCTCTTCGACCATGGCCGAGTTCTGCTGCGTCACCGAATCGAGCTGGCCCACCGCCTGGTTGATCTGGGCGATGCCGCTGGATTGCTCCTGCGTGGCGTGGGTGATGTTGCCGATCAGCGCGTTGACCTGCTCCACCGCGCCGACCACGTTGGCCATGGTCTGCCCGGTGCTGTGCACGAGTTCGCTGCCGCGCTCCACCTTGCCGCTGGATTCGGCGATCAACTGCTTGATCTCCTTGGCGGCGTCCAGTGTGCGCTGCGCGAGGTGGCGCACCTCGCCGGCCACCACCGCGAAGCCGCGGCCCTGCTCGCCGGCGCGCGCGGCCTCCACGGCGGCGTTGAGCGCGAGGATGTTGGTCTGGAACGAGATGCCGTCGATCACCTGGATGATCTCGCCGATGCGTGCCGAGCTGCGGCTGATCTCGTCCATGGTCTCGACCACGTGCCCCATGGCGGCGTTGCCCTCGCGGGCGACGCCGGCGGCGCGTTCGGCGAACCGGGCGGCTTCGCCCGCGGTGTTGGCGCTCTGCGCCACGGTGCTGTTCATCTGCTCCATCGAGGCGGCGGTCTGCTCCAGGTTGCTCGCCTGCGCCTCGGTGCGGGACGACAGGTCCTGGTTGCCGCTGGCGATCTGGTGGCTGGCCACCTGCACGCCCTCGACCTCGTGGCGCACGTCGGCGACCACCGCTTGCAGGTTCACGTTGAGCTGGTTCAAGGCCTTGGCCAGATCGACGAACTCCACTGCACCGCGGGATTGCAGCCGGGAGGTCAGGTCGCCCGCCGCCATGGTGTTGGCGAAGCGGATGGCGTCCTCCAGCGGCGCGAGCGTCTGGCGCCGCAGCAGCCAGGCCGCAAGAAACGCGGCGCCGATGAGCGGGGCACCCAGGGCCACCTGGGCCGCCGTGCCCAGGCTGGCGCCGATGCCGCCGAGCACGAGCCCGCCAGCGGCCAGGCCAACGCAGGTCAAGCCCGTGATGCGGCCCAGCGTGAGCCGCGTGGCAGCTCGCAGCGCACCACGCCAGCCGGTGGCCACCACCTTGCCACGGTGCAGCGCCACCGTGGCGTGGCCCTGTTCCTTTTCCTGCCGCATCCGGGCGTACAGCGCCTCGGCCGCCTGCACCTGCTCGCGCGTGGGCTTGGTGCGCACCGACATGTAGCCCACCGGCTGGCCGTTGCTCACGATCGGGGTGGCGTTGGCCACCACCCAGTAGTGGTCGCCGTTCTTGCGCCGGTTCTTCACCAGGGCCGACCACGGCGAGCCGCTCTTGAGCGTGGCCCACATGTCGCGGAAGGCCTCCGGCGGCATGTCTGGGTGGCGGACCAGGTTGTGCGGCTGGCCGACCAGCTCCTCACGGCTGTAGCCGCTGACCGCGATGAAGGCCGGGTTGCAGTAGGTGATGTGGCTGCTCAGATCCGTCGTCGAGACCAGCGTGGCGCCGTCGGGGACGACGTACTCCTGGTGCGTGACGGGCAGGTTGAGGCGCATGGGGGATTCCTGGGCTGGTGGTGCACGCGACGTGGTGCACCCTGACACCAGTATCGGCAGATATCCCCCCCGATGAAGCGATGAAGTGGGTCTGTGGAGCGCGGTTGTTCCCGCGCTCGTGGCTTGACCTGCGTCAAGGCGTGGCGGGCTCGATCGTCAGCACCGTGTAGGCGCCGTTGATCTTGTCGGCCGTGAAGCGCACCTTGTCGCCGGCCTTGACCTTGCCCAGCAGCGCGGCGTCCTTCACCTTGAACACCATGGTCATGGGCGGCATGTCCAGGTTCTTGATGTCGCCGTGCCGCAGCGTGATCTCCTGGCCGGCGGGGTTCACGCGGCGCACCTCGCCCTCGGCAGGGGGCAGATCGGCGGCAAAGGCAGCGGCGGTGACCAGGGCCAGCGCGGCGGTGATGAGCGTTTTCATGAAGCCTCCGGGGTCAGGTGCGGAAGTACGACCGATAGACGCGCGAGCTGCCGTCGCGCAGCACGAGCAGCACGTCGTGCGGGTCCTTGCGATCGCCGTAGACCGGTGCGTCCATGCCCGGGCTGCCGACCGGCATGCCGGGCACGGCCAGGCCGATGGCCGCGGGCTTTTCGGCCAGCAGGCGATGGATCTCGCGCGCGGGCACATGGCCTTCGATCACGTAGCCGCCCACCAGGCCGGTGTGGCAGGAGCCGTAGCGCTCGGGCATCTGCAGGCGGCGGCGCATGGCCGTGTTGCCGCTGTCGAAGACCTGCACCGCAAAGCCATTGGCCTGCAGGTGAACCACCCAGTCCTGGCAGCAGCCGCAGTTCGGGTCCTTCCAGACCTGGAGCACGGGCAGGGTGGGCTTGTTCTGCGCCATGGCCGCCAGGGGCAGGGCCAGCGCGGCGCCGGCCAGCAGGAGTTGTCGTCGGTTCGCTTTCATCGGTTCATCCTTACTTCGGCAGCACCCGCAGGGTGCCGCGCATGCCGGCCTCGAAGTGGCCAGCGATCAGGCAGGCGAATTCGAAGTCGCCTGCGCGGTTGAACAGCCACACCACATCGCCCTGTTTGCCGGGTGGCACGTGGGCCATGTAGGGCTCATCGTGCTGCATGCCCGGGTGTTTCTTCATGAGTTCGGCGTGCGCGGCGAGTTCCTCGCGGGTGCCGATCACGATCTCGTGCATCACCGCGCCGGCGTTGACGGCGCGGATGCGCAGTGTCTCGCCCTCACGCACCTCGATGCGGTTCGGCGTGAGCTTCATGTCATCGGTCATGCGCACGGTGATCGTGCGGCGCACGTCCTTCGCATCGCCCGCGATGCCCCAGGGCTTCTGTTCCTTGATGACGTCGGCCTTGTTGCCGTGGTGGGCCTCGCCGTGCGCTCGCGCAGCGGGCAGGGCCAGCGCCAGCGGCAGGGCGGCGAGGTGGCGTCGTTGCAGGGTCATGGTTTCTCTTTCAATGGTGATGGTGGCCAGCGGGCTTGCGCGCATCGGCGGCAGCCTTGGGTGTGGGTGCGGTGGGTGCCGCACTGTCGGGTGTGGGCGCACTCGCGGTCTGGACGAGCCGCGCCTGCGTGCCCGGTGGCATGGCGTAGTTGCCCGGGTCGCTGTAGTCGCCGGGCTTCTGGTCGGCACGCACCTTGAGCGTGGTGAACATGCCGCCCATTTCGATCGGGCCGTAGGGGCCGGTGCCGGTCATCATGGGGAAGGTGTTGGCGGGCAGCTCCATCTGCATCTCACCCATGTCGGCCATGCCGCGCTCGCCCATCACCATGTAGTCGGGCACGCTGCGCTGCAGTGGTTTGACGAGGCCGCGGTGGTCCACGCCGATCATGGTGGGCACGCCGTGGCCCATGGCGCCCATGGTGTGGTGGCTCTTGTGGCAGTGCATGGCCCAGTCGCCGGGTTCGTCGGCGATGAACTCGAGCTGGCGCATCTGGCCCACTGCCACATCGGCCGTCACCTCGGGCCAGCGCGAGCCCTTGGGTGTGGGGCCGCCGTCGGTGCCTGTCACCTCGAATTCGATGCCGTGAATGTGGATCGGGTGGTTGGTCATGGTGAGGTTGCCCACGCGCACACGCACGCGATCGCCCAGGCGCGCCACCAGCGGCGTGATGCCCGGAAAGACGCGGCTGTTCCAGCACCAGATGTTGTGCTCCAGCATGGTGTTGACCTGCGGTGTGCGGCTGCCGGGGGTGACATCGAAGGCGTTGAGCAGGAAGCAGTAGTCGCGCTGCACGTCCTCGATGAGCGGGTGCTTCTGCTTCGGGTGCGTCACCCAGAAGCCCATCATGCCCATGGCCATCTGCACCATCTCGTCGGCGTGCGGGTGGTACATGAAAGTGCCGGGGCGGCGGGCCACGAACTCGTAGATGAAGGTCTTGCCGACCGGAATCTGCGGCTGGTTCAGGCCGCCCACGCCGTCCATGCCGTTGGGCAGACGCTGGCCGTGCCAGTGGATGGTGGTGTGCTCGGGCAGCCGGTTGGTGACGTAGATGCGCACGCGGTCGCCCTCGACCACCTCGATGGTGGGGCCCGGGCTCTGGCCGTTGTAGCCCCACATGTTCACGTGAAAGCCCGGTGCCACCTCGCGCACCACGGGCTCGGCCACCAGGTGGAACTCCTTGACGCCGTTGTTCATGCGCCAGGGCAGCGTCCAGCCGTTGAGCGTGACCACGGGGTCGTAGGGGCGGCCGGCGCCGGTCACGCCGGGTGGGGTCCAGGGGGCGGCGGTGTCGGCCGAGGTCTGTTGCACGGCCTCGGGCAGTGCGGCCAGCGCGACGCGGCTCACGCTGGCGGCCGCCACGGCACCGACCGCGCCGGCAAAGAGGTGTCTGCGTTGCAGGTTCATGTCAGTGTCCTCCCGTGGCAGTGCCGCCCGCGGGCGCCGGCCCGCCGGCGGCCTCGTCCAGGCGGAAGTCGGCGCCGGCCAGCAGCGCTTGCCAGCTCGCCTGCGCGCGCCAGTACGCGCGCCGTGCCATCAGGGCGGCATCGAGCGCGTCGAGCCGCTCGCGCGCGCTGGCCAGCAACTGCCAGGTGCTGTCGAACATGCCGTTGTAGCGCAGCAGGGTTTCCTGCTGCTGCGCGTCCTTCAGGCCGGCGAGCACGCGCTCGGTGTGTCATGCGCCGGCATGGCGTGCCTGCAGTTGCGCCCAGGCGTTGCGCGCCATCGCCCGGCGTTCGCTGGCGCGCGCGAGCAGGCGCGCGCGGTGCTCGTCGGCTTCGAGCAGGCGGTGCTCGCGCAGCAGGGACAGGTCGTCGATGTGCGGGGGCGTGGCGCTGCCCTGGGTGGGCTCGGGCAGGGCAGCGATTGCCGCGTCGCGTGCGTCGGACCAGGCCGCCCAGCGCCCCGCGGGCAAGCCATCGAACGCGCGCCGCGCGGGCGTGGCCTCCAGGGCCAGCAACGGGTCGGCCCGCAGCACGGCGGCCTCAATGCCGTCCACCGCGAGGTCATCCGCGGGTTGCAGGTGCTCGGGCAGCGCGGGCAGGGTGGGGGTTGGGGCGCCCAGGCGCTCGCCAAGCGCGCGCACCTCGTCGGCCCGCCAGATGCCCATGAGCCCGGCCAGGTGCTGCAACGCCGCGTGCGCGGCCAGCGCGGCGTCGGCGTTGGCCTGCCACGCGGTGGACTCGATCAACTGCTCCTGCAGCAGGCGCGCCATGGGCCAGTTGCCGGCGTGCACCATGCGCCGGCCGAGTTCGCTGCCGCTGCGCGCGGCGTCGAGCACGGCCGCGCGCAGGCGGACCCGCTCGTGCAGCGCGACGGCGTCGATCCACGCGTGCTGCAGGTCGCGCACGTGCCCGGCGTAGGCCACGCGCACACGGGCCTTCGCCAGCGCGTTCATGCCGGCGTGGGTGAACAGGTCGGGCCGTTGGCGCAGCGAGGCGCGCAACGCCTCGGCCAGGCCCGCCGGCGTGGGTGCGGCTTCACCGGCTGCCGGCTTGTCGCGGGCCTGGGCGGCCTCCCAGCGCAGCAGGTCGATATGGCCGCGCGGAAATTCGGCGACGCGCTGGTTGGCTTCGCGCCAGACGGCGCGCGCGCGGTCCAGGTCGGCGGGTGACTCGGGCGCGTCCAGCCGCTGGGGTGCGGGCAGCAGCAAAGGCCGCGCCGCCGCGGGCTGCGCGGGGTCGGCGGCGCGCAACGCGTCGTCGGGTGTGGTGGCCTGGGCTGGCAGGCCCAGGGTCAGCGCCAACCACAGCGGCGCCGAACGGAGGCGGGAGCACATCGGCATCTCCTGGAGGATCGAACCAGCGTCCGCAGGGCCCTCTTTGGGCGATCGGCGGACGCACCAAGGGTGCGAAAGCTCAGGCGATGGGGGGTTTGATCACGTGGCGCGGCGCCAGGCTCGCGAACGCCTGCTTGCGCTCGATGCGCAGGCCGTGTTCGACCGCGGCGGCCGCGGTGGGGGTGGCGGCGGTGGTGAGCACCGGGCCGTTGCAGACGTCACACAGCAGGTGGGCGCTGGCATTGCCGTGGCCGCTGTGCGCGGCGTCATCGCCGTGCGTGCCCGCGTGGTCGGACGGTGCGACCCCGTCGCTGGTGTGTGCTGTGGCGTGGTGGCCGGCGATGGCCGTGTGCGGGCAGTCCGCCTCACTCGCCTGAGCCACCGGCGCGGTTGTGGATGCCGGCGTGGGCATCATGGCCACCGCCATGGCGTCGCCCACCCAGCCGCGCAAGGGCAGCAAGGCAATCAGGAGGGCGATCCAGAGGCTGCGCATGGCCCGGGATGATACGGTGCGGTGCGGTGAAGTTCCCCGGCCCGCGTCATGGCCCCGGTGCCACCGGGGGCAGGGCCATGCCGCGGCGTTGCATCGCCTCGCGCAAACGGTCGGGGTGATTGGTGATCAGGCCGTCCACGCCCCAGTCGATCAGGCGCGCCATGTCGGGGATCTCGTTCACCGTCCACGGGATCACGCGCAGACCTTCCTCGTGCGCGCGCTCGATGGCACGCTGGCTCAGGTCGAGGTGGTTGGGCGACCACACGCGCCCGCCGGCGGCGGCCACCATGGCTGCAGCGTCCTTGAAGTCGGCCAGCCGCGCCCCGGCCGTCCACACCCCGCTTTGCAGGTTGTTGAAGCGCGGACGCTGCACGGAGAGGAAGGACAAGGCCATGTCGGGCGCCAGCCGTTGTGCGGCCTTGAGCACGCTCCAGTCGAAGCTCTGCAGGCTGGCGCGCCCGGCCATGCCGTGGGCCTGAATCACGCCAAGCACCGCGCGCACGAAGGCCTCGGGCTCGGGCGACTCGTGCGGGCGTTCAGGGTTGCGCTTGAGCTCGATGTTGAAGCGAACATGCGCGGCCTGTGTGCGCTGCGCCAGCTCGAACACGGCCGCCAGCGTGGGGATGCGCTCACCGTCCACAGCTTGCTGCAGCGGGAAGTCGCGCGCATAGCGGCTGGCCGGGTGGATACGGCCGACGTCGTAGGCGCCGATCTGGGCCAGCGTGAGCGTGTGAAACGCCGGCCCGCGGGCCTGCAGCCATCGGCCCTCGGCGTCGCGCGTGATGTCGGGGTTGGGCATGGTGTCGTGCGAGACCACCGGCACGCCTTCGGCGCTGAGCACCACATCGAGCTCCAGGGTGCTCACGCCGATCGCCAGCGCGCGCGTGAAGCCGGCCAGCGTGTTCTCCGGCGCCAGCGCGCGCGCGCCGCGGTGGCCTTGCAGGTCGAAGGCCTGGGCCGCGCTGGCGCAGGCCAGGCAAAGCCACAGCGCGAGCGCGCGGTACGTGCTGGAGGGTAGGGAGGAGCGGGCGCGACGCGAGGGGGGCGCGCGGTGCGAGGGGCGGGATGGCAAGGTTCGGGTCACAGACAGGTCTCCAGAGGGCCTCGCATTGTGTCGGGTGGATCGGGCAGCTTCAAGCGTGACTTCAAGCGCGCGTGGCCATCGCCTCGGGCAGCACCCGCGCCAGCCGCTGGCTGATCGCTTCGGCGCGCACGGCGCCCGCGCTGCGCTCGATCTCGGCCAGCATCTCGCGCCCCACGACCAACATGCTGTCGGCGTCGCGCGCTTCTCTCAACGCCTCGCGCAGGCGATCGGCCAGCGCACGGTCGCGCGGCGCGAACATGCGCTCGGCCAGGTCGAACAGGAACATGCGCGCGCTGGCCAGCGATCGCGGGCCGCTGAAGGTGTCGGCCGCACCGCGCGGCGCGGCAGGCGGTGGGGCGGGCCGGTCCTCAACCAGGTAGCCTGCGGCCAGCAGCGCCTCGACGATGGCGCGGCCCTCGCCCTGGAACAGCGCGTGCAGCGAGGCGGTGGACTTGCGGCCGTCGGCGACGAGCAGGATGGCGCGTTCGCGCTGGCCCAGGGTGCGCTGGCCGGGCTGCAGTTCGTGGCGGCCCTTGTCGGTCTTGATCAGCATGGTTTGCGCAGAGTGCTTCGGAATCCGCAGCACTCTGCGCAGGCCAGATGACGCTTGCGTGTCATGCAGCCGTGAAAAAGCCGCCCTGGGGCGGCTTGATCGGGCTGGCGTGAAGGAGGTCACATCCCCGCGCGCATTCGAAGTGCGGGGCCTGTGCCGCTGCGCGTCACATCCCCGCGTAGTTCGGCCCGCCCCCGCCCTCGGGCGTCACCCACACGATGTTCTGCGTCGGGTCCTTGATGTCGCAGGTCTTGCAGTGCACGCAGTTCTGCGCGTTGATCTGCAGGCGGTCTTCGCCGGCATCGGTCTTGACGAACTCGTACACGCCCGCCGGGCAGTAGCGGCTTTCGGGGCCGGCGTACTTCGCCAGGTTCACCTGCACCGGCACCGCGCTGTTCTTGAGCGTGAGGTGCGCGGGCTGGTTTTCCTCGTGGTTGGTGTTGGAGACGAACACGCTGGAGAGGCGGTCGAAGCTGATGACGCCGTCTGGCTTGGGGTAGGCGATCTTCGGCATCTGGTCGGCCGGCTTCAGGTACACGTGATCGGGCTGATCGCGGTGCAGCGTCCAGGGCGGCGCGCTCACGCCCACCTTGGGCAGGAACCACTGCTCGATGCCGGTCATGAGCTTGCCGACCAGTTGGCCCTTCTTGAACCAGGCCTTGAAGTTGCGTGTCTGCCAGAGTTCCTCGTGCAGCCAGCTTTTCTCGAACGCGGCGGGGTAGGCGCTGAGTTCGTCGCTGCTGCGTCCGGCCACCACGGCGTCGTAGGCGGCTTCGGCGCAGAGCATGCCGCTCTTGATGGCCGCGTGGCTGCCCTTGATGCGCGCGGCGTTGAGGTAGCCGGCGTCGCAACCGACCAGCGCGCCGCCGGGGAACACGGTCTTGGGCAGGGCCTGCGGCGTGCCGTTGTTGATGGCGCGCGCACCGTAGCCCAGGCGCTTGCCGCCCTCGATGTGGGCCTTGATGGCCGGGTGCGTCTTCCAGCGCTGCATTTCCTCGAACGGCGACATCCAGGGGTTGGTGTAGTCCAGGCCGATCACGAAGCCCAGCGTGACCTTGTTGCCTTCGAGGTGGTACAGGAAGCCGCCGCCAAAGGTGTCGTCGGCGATCGGCCAGCCGGCGGTGTGCACCACCAGGCCAGGTCTGGCCTTGTCGGCCGGGATTTCCCAGAGTTCCTTGATGCCGATGGCGTAGCTCTGCGGGTCCTTGCCCTTGGTAAGGTCGAACTTCTCGATGAGTTGCTTGCCCAGGTGGCCGCGCGCGCCTTCGGCGAACACGGTGTACTTCGCGTGCAGTTCCATGCCGAGCGCAAAGGCGTCGGTCGGCTCGCCGTCCTTGCCCAGGCCCTGGTGGCCGGTGGCCACGCCCTTCACCGATCCGTCGTCGTGGTAAAGCACTTCGGCCGCGGTGAAGCCGGGGAAGATTTCCACGCCCAGCGCCTCGGCCTGCTCGGCCAGCCACTTGGTGACCGCGCCCAGGCTGATGACGTAGCAGCCGTCGTTGTGGAAGTTGCGCGGCATCAGGAAATCGGGCGTGCGGCTGGCACCGGTTTCGCTCAGCACCAGCAAGTCATCGCCGGTGACGGGCTGATTCAACGGGGCGCCGCGCTCCTTCCAGTCGGGGAAGAGTTCGTTGATGCCTCGCGGGTCCATCACCGCGCCGGAGAGGATGTGGGCCCCGGGTTCGGAGCCTTTCTCCAGAACACAGACGTTGATCTCGCTGCCCTTTTCGGCGGCCAGTTGCTTCAAGCGGATGGCGGTGGACAGGCCGGCCGGGCCGGCGCCGACCACGACCACGTCGTATTCCATGGCTTCGCGGGGGCCGAACTGGGCCAGGATCTCGTCATGCGTCATGGGGGGTCTCGCTGATAATGGTTGGCACACTCCGTGAGCCCGCCGTTGCGGCGGCACTCATGTCCCGGAGCGGACCGCATTTTATGCGGCGACCGCACAAAATCGAACGATCGTTCGCAATTGGGGAGACAGACCCATGGCCTACACCCTTGACCTCTCGGGCCGCGTGGCCCTCATCACCGGCGCCTCCAGCGGGCTTGGCGCGCAGTTCGCCAAGACGCTCGCGCGCGCCGGCGCGGCCGTGGTGCTGGCCAGCCGGCGCACCGACAAGCTGATGAACCTGCGCGCCCACATCGAAGCCGAGGGCGGCGCCGCGCACGTGGTGGCGCTCGACGTGACCGACCTCGCGTCGATCAAGGCCGCCATCGCCCACGCCGAGACGGAGGTCGGCCCCATCGACATCCTGATCAACAACTCGGGCGTGAGCACCACGCAGCGTCTGCAGGATGTGACCGAGGCCGATTTCGACTTCATCTTCGACACCAACACCAAGGGCGCCTTCTTCGTGGCGCAAGAGGTGGCCAAGCGCATGATCGCGCGCGCCAAGGGCGCGGCACCAGGCAGCTGGGTGGGCGGGCGCATCGTCAACATCGCGTCGATGGCCGGGCTCAAGGTGCTGCCGCAGATCGGCGTGTACTGCATGAGCAAGGCGGCGGTGGTGCAGATGACCAAGGCCATGGCGGTGGAGTGGGGCCGTTTCGGCATCAACGTCAATGCCATCTGCCCGGGCTACATCGACACCGAGATCAACCACGCGCACTGGCAGACCGAACAGGGGCAGAAGCTGATCGGCATGCTGCCGCGCAAGCGCGTGGGCCAGCCCGCCGATCTGGACGCCGTGCTGGTGATGCTGTGTTCGAACGAGAGCCATTTCGTGAATGGGGCAGTCATTGCTGCCGACGACGGCTTCGGTGCCTAGGACGGTGACGACCCCCCGCGCCGCCTTCGGCGTTACCCCCCAGGGGGCAACACCAGTGGCCCGGCAGAGCCGGTTCCGCGGTGTTTCTGGCCCGGGCATTCTTGCCGGTCTGGGTGCCGGCGCCTTCTGGGGCACCACCTTCATTGCGCCCCTGATCGTTCCAGAGTTCGGCTCGGTGGACCTCACCGTGGGCCGCTTCGTCGCCTGCGGCCTGTTCGCCGCGCTGCTGCTGGGCTGGGCCGCGTTGCGCGGTGAAGCCCACTGGCCCACGGCCGCGCAGGCGTGTGCCGCGCTGGGTTTGAGCCTGCTCGGCTACACCGGCTACTACCTGCTGCTGGTGCTGGCCATCCAGGCCGCGGGCGCCGCGCTGCCGGTGCTCATCATCGGCACCATCCCGTTGTGGATCATGCTGCTGGGCAAGCCGCAGGGCTTGCGCTGGCGATCGCTGTTGCCGGGCCTGGTGCTCACGGCCGCGGGCATCGCGCTGATGATGCGCGTCGGTGCCGACGCTGCGCACGGTGCGGCTGTGGCGTCGGGCGGGGCGGGCGGTGATCTGTGGCGCGGCGTCTTCTACGCCGCACTCGCCGCGGCCTCATGGACGGCCTACGGCCTGCTCAATGCGCGCTGGCTAGCGCGCCATCCCGAGGTCAACTCCGCGCTGTGGGCCAACTGGCTCGGCGTGGCCGCGGGCCTGGGTGCATTGGTGATCGCTGCCGTGGCCGGCAGCCCCATGACCGAGTTGGTCGCGCAACCGCGCTTCGGCCTTTTCGTTGCGGTGTGCGCGGTCACCGGCATCGGCGCGGCCTGGATCGCCTCGGTGTTGTGGAACATGGCCAGCCGCCGCCTGAGCGCCAGCCTGGCGGGCCAGCTCATCGTCAGCGAGACCGTCTTCGGCCTGCTCTACACCTTTGTCTGGAGCGGCCAGTGGCCCGTGGCCCTGCAATGGGCGGCGTGCTCGCTGTTCGTGCTGGGCATTCTTGCCTCCATCCGAGCCCACCGATGAAATTCGAACTGCCCGAGAAGAAGAAACAGGTCCACCGCATGATCATCCCCATCCGCTGGGGCGACATGGATGCAATGGGCCACGTGAACAACACCGTCTACTTCCGCTACCTGGAGACGATTCGTATCGAATGGATGCACTCCATCGGTTGTGAACCCGACCCCAAAGGCGAAGGGCCGGTGATCATCAACGCCTTCTGCACCTTTCACAAACAGCTTGAATTCCCGGGTGACGTGATTGCCACCATGTACGTGAGCGATGCCGGGCGCAGCAGCTTCGAGAGCTGGTGCACGCTCTCGCGCACCGACGACCCCGACACCGTCTACGCCTCGGGCGGCGCCACCACCGTGTGGGTGAACTTCCCGCAGCAGAAATCGGCACCGCTGCCGGACAGCTTGCGCCAGCATCTGGAAGGCTGAAAGGTTGGCTGCCCGCGGGACGCTCAGCTTGCAGGCTTGACCTTGGGCACACGGCCCAGCAGGTAGAACTCGGGGTTGGGCAGCATGCCGGTGACGTTGGCCATGCGGTTGGACAGGCCAAAGAAAGCCGTGATGGCGGTGATGTCCCAGATGTCCTCGTCGTCGAAGCCGTGCGCGTGCAGCGCATCCATGTCGGCGTCCTCGACCTCGTGCGAGGCCAGGCAGACCTTCATCGCGAAGTCGAGCATGGCGCGCTGGCGCGGGGAAATGTCGGCCTTGCGGTGGTTCACCGACACCTGATCGGCCACCAGCGGCTTCTTCTCGTAGATGCGCAGGATCGCGCCGTGCGCCACCACGCAGTACAGGCAATGGTTGGCCGCGCTGGTGGCGGTGACGATCATCTCGCGCTCGCCCTTGGTGAGGCTGCCGCCCTCCTTGAGCATGAGGGCGTCGTGGTACGCGAAGAAGGCCCGCCATTCGGCCGGGCGGCGCGCCAGTGCAAGGAACACGTTCGGGATGAAGCCCGACTTTTCCTGCACCTCCAGGATGCGGGCCTGGATGTCCTGGGGCAGGGTGTTGAGATCGGGCAGGGGGTAGCGGTTCTTCTGCGGCATGGGGTGTCTCCTCGTTGGCCAGGCACCAAGTATCGGCGAGCGCTGCGGTATCGTTGCAGGCTTTCATCAACACCCCGATGTCCGTGCCATGAACCTGCCCGACGATCCCGAATTCCAGCGCGGTCTGGCTGCACGCACCGAAGTCATGGGCGACGAATTCGTCGCCAGGGCGTTCGGTGGCATGACGCCCTTCACCGAGCCGATCCAGCAACACATCACGCGCCGCGCCTGGGGCGACGTGTGGCAGCGCGGCGTGCTCGACCGCAAGACCCGCAGCCTGATCACCGTGGCCATGCTCGCGGCGCTGGGCAAGCAGCACGAGCTCAAGGGCCACGTGCGCGGCGCGCTCAACAACGGCGCCACGGCCCAGGAATTGCAGGAAGTCTTGCTGCACGCTGCCGTGTACTGCGGCATCCCCACCGCGGTGGACGCATTCCGCACCGCGGCCAGCGTGGTCGATGGCGAGCCGTCCTGACCCGTCACCGCTCACCCCAACCGTTCTCACAAGAGGTTTTCCATGTCGCGTTCCTTCCCCCTCAGCCGCCGCGTGGCGGTGCTCGCCGCCCTGGCCCTGGGCACGGGCCTGGCCCACGCTCAGGCCAATGTGCGCATCCTCGTGGGCTTTCCGCCCGGCGGCGGCACCGACGCCATTGCGCGCATCCTGGCCGAGAAGCTGCAGCCCGAACTGGGCCAGCCCGTGGTGGTGGAAAACAAGCCCGGCGCGGGCGGCCAGCTCGCGGGGCAGGCGCTCAAGGCGGCGGCACCCGATGGCACCACGGTGTTCCTGAGCCACGACCACAGCGTGTCCATCCTGCCGCTCACCATGAAGAACCCGGGCTTCGATCCGGCGAAGGATTTCGTGCCCGTGGCCGGCTTCGCCACCTTCGTCAACGCGGTGGCGCTCTCGGGTGGCACGCCGGCGCGCGACTTCAAGGCCTGGATCGACAGCGTGAAAGCCGCCGGCGGCAAGAGCACGGTGGGCATTCCCGCGCCGGCCTCCACCCCGCAGTTCGCGGTGCAGTTCATCGGCAAGCAGTACGGGCTCGATCTTGTGGCCGCACCCTACCGCGGCAGCGCGCCGATGATGTCCGACATGCTGGGCAACCAGATCCCTGCGGGCGTGGGTTCGGTGCCCGATTTCATCGAGAACCACAAGGCCGGCAAGCTGCGCGTGGTGGCCGTCATGGGCACCCAGCGCCAGGCCGCGCTGCCCGATGTGCCCACCTTCACCGAAATCGGCATCAAGGGCTTCGAGGATGTGCCGTACTACGGCATCTTCGCGCCCGCCGGCACGCCGGCCGCAGCGGTGGACAAGCTCGCCGCCGCGGTGCAGAAAGTGATTGCGCTGCCCGACGTGCGCGAGAAGCTCTCTGCCATGGGCCTGACGGTGGGCTACATGAGTGGCGCCGAACTGGGCCAACGCGAAGTCGCGTACCGCACGGTGTGGGCGCGCATCATCAAGGACAGCGGGTACCAGCCGCAGTGAGGGTTGCGAGCGGGCTGGGCGCATGGGCCAGGTGCGCGGGCCGAGGGCTTGGGCTGTGTGGCCGAGGGCTTCACTGCGCAGCCCTTCGCTGCGCGAAGGGTGCCCTGCGGTGCTCGGGTGGGTGGGCCGCGGCGTAACTCGCTGCATGCGCTTTGCGCATTCCGCTCAAACAGACGCCGCGAGTCAGTTCACGAAGCGCGCTGCGCGCGCGCCCACCCACCCTGTGCTCCTCGGCTGCGCACAGGCGCCCCCCACCACACAGCCCAAGCCCTCGGCCAGTGGCGGGTTGGCGCACGTCACGAGCAAAGGTAGGGTCTCAACTAGGATGGCGGCTATCGGCCAGGGGCGGTCATTGATGAATGACCGCTGCGGTGTTGCACACAGATCGTTG
>VFQM010000336.1_pt1 | contig 54486 bp, 46 predicted proteins | sample 3512391 | NCBI WGS metagenome assembly VFQM01 (sample SAMN10412369, study PRJNA504923) | tailings metagenome | isolation source: Replicate 1 from Balatoc abandoned mine | place: Philippines | reverse complement strand
ATGGTACTGGGGTTACTCCCGGGAGAGTAGGTCGCCGCCACATTATTCAAAAGCCCTCAGCTAATACCTGAGGGCTTTTTCCTTTTTAAAGAGTTTGTTGATTTAAGGCCTTTTATAGCGAACATAGGCTATCCAATTTCCATCTGGAGACCAACTATGGACATTAATTGTACCTTGTCCTCCATAGAATACAGGTGTCAAATCTTTAATTTCCCTAGTAGCAAGATTCATGATTCTCAATTTTACGTCCTTTCCAAAAGGATGCGAACCTTTTTGATCTTCTAAGTAGGCTATGTAAACAATTGAGTTGTCATCTGGTGAGGGATGCGGGAACCAATTGTCATATTGATCAAAAGTTAACTGTTCTTGATTGCTTCCATCTGGCCGCATTCGATATGCGTGCATACGGCCTGTTCGGTGAGAGTTAAAATAAATCCACTCTCCATCATAAGAATATTCCGGGCCGTCATCAAGTCCCTCTGCATTTGTTAATCTTTTTTCTTCACCTCCATCAATAGGGATTACATATATGTCCCATTGATCATCACGCTCGGCACAATAGGCTAAATATTTTCCATCTGGACTTATCCCATGCCAGTAACTTGGGAAATTTGATGTAATGAGTTTTGGCGTACCTCCATCAAAAGGGAGAGTATAAATTCTTGACCCTAATCCCTTGTCATTATTGCTATAAACTAGCGTTTTCCCATCAAAACTTATCCCATGGTCATTATTGGCATTTTTGATTAATTCTGGAAATAGGAAACCAAGGTTTTTTCCTTTTAAATCAATCATTTCTAAAAGACCTCTGGAATTGATCAGTAAAAATTGACCGTCTCTTGACCAGTTTGGTGCTTCGAAGTGACGGTTTTCCTTCAGGATAATTTTTTCTTCTCCTGTGTTTACATTCAGGATAACGAGTTCACTAATTATGTTTTTGGGTGTTTGAGCAAGCGTGCTTCCATAGAATAAGGCAGAGATACCATATAGAAACAGGTTCTTTATGTTCATGGTTAGGGCGTTTGGTTAAAACCAATTTACCCTGATTTTCAGCTATTAACTTACCACTTCTACTACGAAATCGCCCTTAGATAAAAATTTCCCAATCTCCCAAATAGCCTGACCATGTTTAGCCATGGTAGTTTCAAACCATTCTTTATTTTCTGGAGCAACTGAAATCAAAAGGCCACCGCTAGTTTGAGGATCACAGAATTTCACCAAATCCATCCCATTGATACCTGTTACTTTTGAATTGAATGCGTTCCAGTTTCGGTAGGTGTTGTCTGGGAAGATGAACTGATTAATGTATTCTTGGATACCTTCAATCAGGGGAATTTGGGCTAGGTTAATTTGGGCTGAAAGGTTGGCGCCATCTGCCATTTCAATCAAATGCCCTAAAAGACCAAAACCAGTAACGTCTGTCATGGCATGCACTTCTTCATGGTTGCCCAAGACCTCGCCAATGAAATTTAATCGACAAGTGGTATCGACTAAATTCAGATAATCCTTTTCAATGATTTTTTGACGCTTCAAAGCTGTTGCAAGCACTCCAATTCCAATTGGCTTGGTGATGTAGATTAGATCGCCTTCTTTGCTACCTTGGTTTGTTTTGATTTTGTGAGGATGAATTATTCCATTCACCGAAAGCCCAAAAATAGGATCCTTTGCAGCGATCGAATGTCCTCCGGCTAGCTCAATCCCTGCTTGTTTACAGATGCTTTTGGCACCTTCCAAAACTTTTGCTGCCAATTCAGGTGCAATTTTTTCTACAGGCCAGCTTAAGATAGCATTGGCAAAAATGGGCTTCCCACCCATTGCATATACATCTGAAATCGCATTAGCTGCGGAAATCCTCCCGAAATCAAATGGATCGTCTACGATCGGGGTGAAAAAATCTACGGTATTGATGACTGCCAAATTCTCAGAGACCTGATAGACTGCCGCATCATCTTTTTGTGAATTGCCAACCAAAAGATTTGGATCAACCTGAGAAAAGGAACCACTGCTACTCAGGATTTGATCCAAAATACCTGGAGCAATCTTGCATCCACAACCTGATCCTTCGCTCCATTCCGTAAGTTTAATTTTCGGGGATTCCATAAAATTGGTATTTGGCTTTTAATAGTAGTTGGGTTTGCTCTTCAAGACTTTTTCCAGCAAAACTCAAATGGAGGATTTTGCTTTCCTCGTGTCTGTCGAGGTCAAAATCATATGTTTTATCGTAATAGATCAAAAGATTTGCAATCCATGAGCTATGGTTTTTGGCATGAATATCTTCAATGGCCTGTTGGGTTCGTAATCCCCCCAGGCGCTTTTGTAGTCGCTTTACCGCAGCGATAAGTTCTTCCACTGGAAGCTGTGCGTATTCCTCAACAATATGATGGATTCGTTCCTGTTCTGATTTTTCTATTTCAAGCAAAGGTGACTTAATCATTTGACTATAGAACTGATCAGGAATAATCAATCGGCCGATTTTTCGGCTTTCATTTTCCACCCAAATCGGAAGAGATGAATCCATCACTCGTAATTGTTCTGCCAATAGATTTTCAAATTGCTCCACGGTGGGTTGAGGTAATTGGCCAATCGAGCCGAAAGAGGAACCTTTGTGGTGAGCTAGACCTTCCAAGTCGATGACTTGTTCCCCGGATTCCTTTAGCTTTTTAAGCAGAACAGTTTTTCCAGTTCCTGTTTTCCCACCTAAAACCAATAGAGGATAATTTTCCCTTACTTTTTCAAAGGTGTAAGACCGGTAGGTTTTGTATCCTCCTTTCAATCGAAAAATCTCAAAGCCAACCATTGATAGTAGCCAAGAAAGAATCTGACTTCGCATGCCGCCTCTCCAGCAGTATACTATCGCCTTTCGGTCAGGAAATCTCTCCAATGCTTCTTTTTGAATTTGGTGAAATCGTGGGCCTACTAGTTCAAAGCCTTTCAAAGTAGCGTTTATAGAGCCTTTTTCCTTGTATAAAGTTCCCACTTTGACTCGCTCCTCATTGGTAAGTATGGGTAGGTTGAACGAGCCAGGGATCTGGCTTTGTGCAAATTCTCCCTCGCTCCTTGCATCGATCAAGGGGAGTTGCTCTCTAAGTTTCCAGAATTCATGGAGGGAAATAAGTTGCTCGGCCATTTCGGCAGTGAAGATAAAAAAAGCCGCAAAGAGTTCTTTACGGCTTTCGATCTAAGTGTAATTAAGAATTAAAGTTGTGCGTCTAGCTTTTGTGCCAGGACGGCTTTTGGAACAGCGCCCACTTGTTTGTCGACGATTTTTCCATCTTTGAAGAAAAGCAAGGTTGGGATAGAACGGATACCGAATGCCTGCGCAACGGATGGATTGGAGTCCACGTCTACTTTACCAATTACTGCTTTGCCTTCGTATTCTGCTGCCATTTGCTCCACTACCGGCCCGATCATTTTGCATGGACCGCACCACTCTGCCCAGAAATCCACCAATACAGGCTTGTCACCGGATACGATTTCTTCAAAGTTGGCATCAGTTATTTCAATTGCTTTTCCCATTGTATTCTAAGATTAATAAGGTTCTGTTTTCAAATATATCAGCAAAAGCCGATTGATTTAGAATAAGTTCCTATCCAATTCAATAAATTCTCAATGACTCATTGACTAAATCTATGGTCATTTTAATCGATTATTTATCCACCACCTTGTAAACTACTTCAGAAAGTTGATTCAATTCTTTTATCATGTCCGCGCTTGGGTCGATAGTGTATTTTTTGGAGAAAAGCTCCAGCGTGATATTCTCCTTTTGGTCAAGAACTTCAATGTAAAGCTTTGCATCGCCTTTGTGTTTTGAGGTAATGGCTTCAAGTTTTTCCATCAGATCATAGGTTAAATCATCCAAGTTGATATTGACCTTAAGCCCTTTGATCATCTTTCCTCGTACTTCACTTAGAAGTGAAATACTGATGATCTTGAATTCCACCTCGTTTTCATTTCCCCACTTTTTTTGCTCGACTTTTCCAGTCAAAAACAAAAACCAGCCCGTCATGAAGTACTGCTTAAACTTCACATAATCGTCCCCGAAGATGAAGAACGTATAAGACCCATGATAATCTTCCATGGTCAAGGTCCCAAACGGTTTTCCGTTTTTGGTGGTGCGGTGCGCAAAGCTGGATACCGAACCAGCCAACCTTAACTCATTTCTACCTTTCAATCCATCCAAATCTGCCAAAGCAGTCAGCGGAGTGTTTGTAAAGGAGTCGATTTCCAGCTTGTATTGATCCAAAGGATGGCCGGAAATGAATAGTCCTACCACCTCCTTTTCGATGTTCAGCTGTTGAATTTGCGAAAATGGCTCGATCGGCGCCACGGATGGGAGAGGGATTTCGGCATTTCCGCCCCCACCTCCAAAGAGACTTACTTGCGCACTGTCTTCTTCCTGCTGGACTTTTTGAGCGTATCTAGTTGCCTTTTCGATCAGGGTGACATCCCCATCCGGTGCTTCCAGATATTGTCTTCGATGATGCTCCTTGAAGCAATCAAAGCTTCCAGCCATGGCCATAGCTTCCATGGTTTTCTTATTCAGCGCACGGGAATTGACCCGCTTCGCAAAGTCGAAGATGTTTTTGTAAGGGCCGTTTTTCTCCCTTTCCTTGATGATTTCATCCACTGCTGCTGCACCTGCTCCCTTGATCGCCGCCATTCCGAAACGGATTTCTCCTGCGGCATTTACGGTAAAGCCACTCTTGGATTCGTTGACATCTGGCCCCAAAACCGGAATTCCCATCCGCTTGCACTCCTCCATGAAGAAAGTCACCTGGGTGATGTCGTTCATGTTGTTGCTTAGGACCGAAGCCATGTATTCGGCTGGGTAATGCGCCTTCAGGTAGGCTGTCTGATAAGCAATCCACGCATAGCAAGTGGAGTGAGACTTGTTGAACGCATAAGAGGCAAAGGCCTCCCAGTCCGTCCAGATTTTCTCCAGCTTTTTGGGTTCATGACCTTTTGCAGCTGCCTGCTCGACAAACTTGGGCTTCATCTTATCCAGAACGTCCTTCTGCTTTTTACCCATGGCTTTTCTGAGGACGTCGGCCTCACCCTTGGTAAATCCTGCCAGTTTTTGGGACAAAAGCATTACCTGTTCCTGGTAGACTGTAATTCCGTAAGTTTCCTCCAGGTATTCTTTCATGTCATCCAAGTCGTAGGTAATTGGCTCAGTTCCATGCTTTCTTTTAATAAAAGAAGGAATGTATGCCAAAGGTCCTGGACGATAGAGGGCGTTCATGGCAATCAAATCCGCAAAAACCGTCGGCTTGAGTTCACGCATGTATTTCTGCATACCCGGACTTTCGTACTGGAAAATTCCTACGGTTTCGCCTCGTTGGAAGAGCTCGTAAGTCTTGACATCATCAATCGGAAAAGTGTCTGCATCGAGAAGTATTCCATGCCTTTCTTTCACAATCTTGATCGCATCTTTGATCAGGGTCAGAGTTTTTAAACCCAAAAAGTCCATTTTCAACAAACCAGCGGATTCAACGACTGAGTTGTCAAACTGAGTACACACCATGTCCGAATCCTTGGCCAAAGCCACTGGAACGAAGTTGGTAATGTCTGCAGGGGTAATAATCACACCGCAGGCGTGAATGCCGGTATTTCTTACGGAACCTTCCAAGACTGCCGCCTGATTAACTGTTTTGGCAGATTCATCTTGACCTTGGGCCACTCGAATGAGTTCTTCTGCTTTTTGTAGCAACTCACCTTGTCCTTTGAGTTTGTCATGGAGAGCTGGACGGTTTTTGGCTAGGTCAAAAAGGGTCTTTAGCTTGATGTCAGGCACCAAATTGGCCAGTCTGCCAGCTTCAGCAAGGGGTAAATTAAGTACGCGAGCTGTGTCCCGAATGGCAGACTTCGCCGCCATGGTGCCGTAAGTGATGATCTGGGCGACCTGATTGGAGCCGTATTTTTTGATCACATAATCGATCACATCCTGACGACCCTCGTCGTCAAAGTCAATATCAATATCGGGAAGTGAAACCCGGTCCGGATTGAGGAATCTTTCGAAGAGGAGATCGTACTCGATCGGATCCACATTGGTGATACCGACGCAGTAAGCTACGGCCGAACCCGCAGCAGAACCACGACCAGGACCTACCGAAACGCCCATGTCTCTAGCTGCCCGGGTAAAGTCTTGGACAATCAAAAAGTAACCCGGATAGCCAGTTTTTTCAATTGTAGCCAACTCAAAATCCAAGCGTTCCTGGACCTCGGGACTGATTTCTTTGTATCGCTTTTTGGCGCCTTCGTAGGTCAGGTAGCGCAAATAGGCATTTTCGCCTCGCTTTCCTCCATCTACCTCATCTTCAGGATGCTTGAATTCCTCTGGAATATCAAACTTGGGCAGAAGGACCTCTCTTGCAAGTTTGTATGCCTCGCATTTGTCGACAATCTCTTGGGTACAGATGATGGCTTCGGGCAAATCCGCAAAAAGCTTCTTCATCTCCTCCGGGCTTTTGAGGTAAAATTCATCATTTGGAAAACCGAAGCGGAATTCACGTCCTCGCTTTCCGATGTACTTTTTTGGCTTTTCGACCAGTTCACCGTCTTTCACGCAAAGCAAAATGTCATGTGCCTTCGCATCTCCTTTGTCGTTGTAGTAGGAGTTGTTTGCAGCAAAATATTTGACTCCGTACTTGTGAGCAAACTCAAGAAGCACCTCATTCACTTTTTCCTCCTCTGGAATTCCATGGCGATTGAGCTCTACGTAAAAGTCGTCGCCGAATTGCTCTTTCCACCAGAGAAATGCCTCCTCTGCTTGGGTTTCTCCTACGTTTAGGATCAGGTAGGGTATTTCTCCCCAAAGACCACCAGTCGTGGCAATCAAATCACCTTTGTACTGGACAAGGACTTCTTTATCTATTCTGGGTACGTAATAAAATCCTTCAATATTGGCGTAAGAAGCCAATTTAGCCAAGTTGTGGTAACCGGCTTTGTTTTTGGCGATAAGTACCGTTTGGTAGCCATCATCTTTGTTTGCTTTGTTTTTACGGTCCCGGCAGAGGTAAAACTCACACCCTAAGATGGGTTTGAGCTCTTTTCCCATAGCTTCTTTCACAAAGTGAAAAGCCCCCATCATGTTCCCGTGATCGGTCATGGCCACTGCGGTCATGCCCAAAGATTTGGCGCGTGCGACAATGGCTGGAATCTCTGAGGTAGCTTGAAGAACTGAGTATTGGGTATGGACGTGCAGGTGGGTAAAGGGCACGTCTGCCAAGTCTGAAATATCTGCCTTTCCAACTTGCTTGAGTACGTCTTTGGGGCTTGCTTTTTGAGTTTCTTTTGCCTGTACGAAGTTGGCTTCCGCAAGCTTTGGCGCTTCGTAAATGACTTCTTCGAGAAGAATCCCCGGTTCAGGTTTTTGTACCCCTTGCGTGATCAAGCCAAAGAAGCATCGAGCAGTAGCATCTACGTCGTAGGCAGCATCGTGCGCATCGTCAAATCCTACTCCAAAGAGTTTTTTATGAAGTTCCGTTAGCGTTGGCCATTTGAATTTTCCTCCCTTTCCACCGGGAAGAGCGCAGAAATCCGTGGAGATGTCCTTCGTGTCGAGTTCTGCTTTGTCTCCGAGAGGCATTACAAGCTCGGCGCGTAGGTATTCCGAACCCACTACATTGATATCAAATCCGATGTTGTGACCCACGAGGAATTTGGCCTGAATCACATCTTCACGGAAAATTTGCAGGATTTCTTTCAGGTCATGACCTTCAGCCAAGGCTCGCTTGGTGGAGATGCCGTGTACTTTTTCGGCATTGTAAGGAATGGTAAATCCCTCTGGTCGGATGATGTAATTATGGTTGGAAAGGAGCTTGCCGCGGGCGTCATGCAGCTGCCAGGCGATCTGAACCAGTCTCGGCCAGTTGTCCACATCGGACATGGGCGCATTGTAGTCCCGGGGCAAACCGGTGGTCTCGGTATCAAAAATGATGTACATACTTGGTGAGGAAATGAGGCTTCAAATTAGGGGATAAAGCCCAAGCAAAAAATTGATTGGCGGGAATTGTCACAAATAAAAACCCAAGAGAATGGTTTTCTTTTAATTGCGATTAAGTAATTGAATATCAATTACTAATGTTTTTTCAATTTTGAAATTGTACGAGGTTTATTTTGAAATTGTACAGCTTTTGTGCGTTGCTGAAGGTTTGTAATTCCTTGTAAAATTCAAAGAATCAGCTTATTCAATTCAATAATCTGAAAATGGGTTTGAATCATGGTTCACCATACTGGGCCATGCTAGTTAACATGCAGTTTGATGAGATTTTTTGCTTTATGGATAGACTGAACTTTGCCAGTAGCTTGCTCGAAGTTCAAATGAATAAGTAAATGCCAATTCCTGGATTTCTTCGATCTCTTGTATTGAGCTGGTCGAAGTATCTGTCTTCGGTCGCCTTTGCTGAGCGACTAGTACTGAACTTGTCGAAGTACCCAACCCAAAATCAAGTGTACATTCGTCTACTGGCAGAATAGGGTATAATCAGATTTTGGTTTCTCAATACCTTATTTCCCACATCCAAGCTTGCTTGCTATCGATGGAAGTCTGGATAAATTTCTTGACAAGGTCCTGATATTCGGAGCCTGTGACTTCTCTGCCTTTCATTTTTTTTGGAAGACTGATGGGTTCTTTGGGCTCTCCAAAAGCAATTTTCTCAGCTTCGACGATCAGCATGCCGTCGTTGATGTCATAGGCTAAAATCAAACCGGGTAGGCCGAATAGCTCTTCTGGTCCCGTAGGAACTGGAATATCTGCAGCAAACCAAGCGGTGATTTTTTGGCCTTTGATGGGATCTTCACTTACGGCTTTCATGCACATGTGTCCGAGAATATCGCGGATTTCATTCATAACCCTCCATTTAGGAGGATTAAGGCTGTCACGGACTAGGTAAGTTTTACCCATTTGGTCCATGTATTTCAGATAGGTCTGATCTTTAAGATTGTTTTCTATGAAATAGTCTTCTATTTGCCAAGAGTAGCTGCGTACTTCATAAGGTTCGCCATAGGTATATATACTTTTCTCAGGTGAAAACTGAAGCTTCATCCGTGTGCTGTAGCCATCGGGATTACCCCATGTCAGTAAAATTCGGTCGCGTTCCTGTTGGGTCAGATGGGGTAGACTGGAGTAGATTTTATCATAAAAAATCTTGTATCGGTATTCCACCTCGCCTTCTATATTTTGGGCTTTAAGTCCTGTGACGATCAAGATCAACGCAACGGTGATAAGGTGTCTTAGCTTCATTGGTATAAAGATTGGCTTCTGGGTTTGATTATCTGTCATTTTTTACTTCTACTCCTCGCATATTGTAAGTCACACCTAGAAGGAAATACCTCGACAAGGTTTCGATTCTTCCTGTGGAAACGAAGTTTTGCCCTGCAAATTGACTGATCGTCTCATTTTGCTTGAATATGTCATAGGCAGATAGCCTGATTTCCCATTTTTTAGCTTCACCGATGAGTTTGTAGACAAATGCATTGAGAATGGGGACTTCCTGACTAAATCCAAAACTCTCATTTTCAAATCGGCTGTAGTTGAATTTCATGTCGAAATAAAAAGCCTTAGGAAGCTTGATATTCATGTTTGTATATGCGCTCCAATTAACGATATATTGGTTTTGGGCGGGATTTTGTACGTATTTGGTTTTGCTAAGACGAAATGATGACCCGGCGTAAAGACTAAGCCACTCTGTTGGGTTCAGGTCTAAATTTGCCCCTACATTATGGCTTAAGGTGTTTGTTTCTGTCTCTTGAGAGTTGATTAGTGCTAAGCTTCTGGAATAGGAGGGATTGGCAGACAAGAATGCGTTCATTTTGGTCTTCACGATAGGGAATCCAAATCCTAAATACGAATTATACCGCTGTCCACCGGCAACATTTCCTGCCGTAAAAGTGGTGACAAAGGTCTCTGGATCAATCGTTTGGTTTTGCACAACCTGACTTGTGTAGAAGGTTGAATTCAATGAAACAAAGAGGTTTATAAATGTGGCAGGATCATACATGTTGTACCCAGCATTGATGGAATGGGTTACTTCTGGCTGTAGATCGGGATTACCTTCTCGGATATATAGCGGATTGGAAATGTCTTTGTAAGGCTGTAGATCTGTAATGTTAGGTGGTGCGACCCCCATGGAATAGCCTGCATTAAGCCGCTTGTTGCCTTTCATCGTTTTCCAGTACGATAGATTGGGGGTGAGATTGAGGTAGTTTTTATTTACCGTACCTAGCATCTCGCTATTCTGTTCTATTGAAAATCGCCCGTTAAGGTTAAAATTGGATGCAGCCAAACCCATGCTCAGATTTGAGCCTTTGTTGGCATACCTGACACTTGAGCCTACTCTGTTGTAGGTGATTGTATTGTCAAAAAACCTGCTTAGTTCAGGGTTTAGCTGGAGGATATCACTAGTCTCTACATCGAATACGCGTCGATTTATTTCGCTTATCGATTGGCTGAAATTGTAAAATGATTCCCAAAAGAGCACTTTATTGACAGGCTCGACAAAAAGCAAACTTGTCTTGAAAGTATTTGAGCTATTCAGCGATTGGTTCAATTGGTCTAGATTTCTGAAAAAACTATTCGGATCGGTTGAGTTCACCAAGTCTACCACGGATTTTTGGATTCCATCCTGGTCAGAATGGTTATAAGTATTACTGAGGCTGGCAGCAAAATTTCTTCCGCTTTTTTCGAATTTATGCCGGAAGATAGCTGTGCCTTGAAAGGAACCGGACCACCTGTCCGATCGGTTATTGCGCTCCATTTGGCTTTGTTCTGTGCTACTGCGGATCAGCTCCTGCAAGCTTGTCAACGAAGTGTTGAGTGAACTTAGCCTTCCTTTTGCATTAATAGTGAGGGTATTCGCACTGTCTAGTTCATTTTGAAAACGAATATTGGCTCTGTGGTGCCCCGCAATGTTGTTTTGTAAACTTTGGTCGGTGGAAGTGAAGGCGGAATTGTTCTGAAGGAAGTTAGTCCTGCTATTGAAGCTTTCCACTAGTTGGTCGCTACGGCTAAAGAAATAATTGCCACTGAAATCCTTTTTGTCCTTGAGTCGATTATAGTTGATACCAATTGCCTGGTTATTGGAAAAGCCTGAGCTGAGGTTGTTGAACGGAATCTCGAAGGACTCTTCACTGTCTCCTCCCGAAAAAGAGATAATCATCATTCCTCCATTGGCATTGAAGCCAAAATCTCCTGTGTCGCCAAATTGGAATGCTCCACTTCCTCTAAACTCCTGTAAATCATCCCAGCTCAAACCGGTTTGATTGACATTATTGCCATAGCCGATGATTGAAAACTGGTTTACTTTATCAAACTTATTATAGGAAGCATTGGAAGACCATCTTCCATCTGTTCCTCCGGCGGCTGTAATTTTCCCAAAGCCTCCTTTTTTGGCTTCCTCTTTCAGCTCGACATTTAGGGTTTTTTCCTTTACACCATCATCAACTCCGGTGAGTTTGGATTGCTCTGATTTGTCATCATACAACTGAAGCTTGCTGATGGATTCAGCATTCAAGTTTTGAGTGGCCATTTTTGTGTTTCCACCAAAGAATCGCCTACCATCGACCGTTACTTTCTGGACCCGCTGGCCCTGGGCAACTATGTTTCCGTCTGCATCAATTTGCATCCCAGGAAGTTTGCGAAGCAGGTCTTCGAGGGTCGCTCCAGGTGGCACTTTGAATTTGCTGGCATCATACTCAAGCGTGTCTCCACGCATCATCAAAGGTGCCTTGGCGGCTTTCACGACCACTTCATACAGTTCCTGAAGGATGGGGGTTAATTGGATTTCTTCTACTTCCAATTCATCAGATTCAGGGAGTTCCAGTTCTTTTTGGAAGGGAATGTATCCCATATAGGTGGCTTTGATCAGTAGTGGTTGCCGATCTATATTTTTGAATAGGTATTCACCAGCTTTGTTTGTCAGCGTATATGCCACCAAGGCTGAGTCTTTGGGACTCAATAGAAGCACAGAAGTATAATCGAGCGGGAGGTTAGTGGTATCTTTTACCGTGCCGCGTATGGTAAGTTTGGACTGGGCTTGGGAAGTAAAAGTGAGTACAAGTAGTAGAAGGAATGAAAGAAGGAATCTCATTTTTTTCAGTTTAAAATTTCGATAAAAACTTGTCTATACTAAAATTTAAGTCACAGGTAATGCGCTTTTCTAGCGAATTATTGATGAAAAATGAATGCCTAGAATTGACCGAACTCTGCGTGCTATTTTGTGGAAATAAAGGATACTCTTTATCTCACTTTTCGGCGATCATTTTTCATTTTGTTTTTCCTAATACCTAGAAGCAGATTCTTCTCACTTCTTTGCTTAGTACCGTTCTTGATCAAGTCAAAAATTCATTTAGTCTAAGAAATGGCTTTCGATAAAAACCAGGACTAGTCCATTTCCTAGACTGAGGAATACTTCAATACTGCTATTTTAGTGATTATTTTTTTAAAATAGCAAGACTATTTTGTTAAAATATGTTGATGAAGAATTTTTAACAGGAGGGAAAAATGGATTTCCACCAATCAAGAAAATGGAAAATCTGTAGGTAAGGAAGGTGATTTATCCACTTATTCAGACCTTATTGTCCCTTTTTTACGCTGGACTCTAGGGTGGATAAATTCAAATTTTACATCACCTCTTGTCTTCCCAAGGCATATAGACCACCTTTTTGGTCTCAAAAAAATCTTCCTTGAAGTAGTCGCTTAAGTGGTAGGTGACATAGGATTTGTCTAGTTCCTCCATTTCTTCATCCACATCGCCACCTTTGAGGTATAGGATTCCATTCTGAAATTCGTTGAAATCGTCGCGTTTGATTTTCCCTTTGACCCAAGGATAAAAGTTGATCATGCGGGTCACTGCACGGCTGATGACAAAGTCATATTTTCTCACCAAAGATTCGGCCCGGGCTTGCTGTGCTTCTACATTTCCCAGTTTAAGTGCTTTGGCAACCTCCTTCACCACGGTGATTTTTTTTCCTATGGAATCTACCAAGTGAAAGTGTGTATCCGGAAAAAGTATGGCTAAAGGGATACCAGGAAATCCGCCCCCAGTGCCAATGTCTAATATTTTGGTGCCGGGCTGAAAGCTCATCACCTTGGCTATTCCCAAGGAATGTAAGACATGGTGAACGTAAAACTGTTCCATATCTTTACGGCTAATCACATTGATTTTGGCATTCCAGTCTTCATACAGTTCTTGCAACCGGTCAAATTGCTCGATTTGCTTCTCTGTGAGTTCAGGAAAGTAGGATAAAATCAATGAGGTGCCGGAGTTCATCAGATATGGTTTTCTTTGCCTGAGGCTATCTCAAAAAGTAGCTCTCGAGATCGGTGAAGTTGAGCTTTCACAGTTCCTAAAGGCTTGTCAAGTTCTTGGGCAATTTCTTCATAAGAAAGCTCGTCAAAGTACCTCAGCTGAACCAGTTTTCGGTATTTAGCTGGAAGCTTGTCCACAAAGACGCGCACCATTTCGATGCGTTGGGATTTGATGAATTCATCCTGAGGATTATTGTCATCGTCTTCCACATCGATATTCACAGAATTGCCACTGTCATCAGAAAGGGTATTGTTCAAGCTCATGGTCTTGAGCTTTTTCTTTCGGATAAAATCAATGGTATTGTTTGTCGCAATACGGAAAAGCCAAGTAGAAAAAGTGTAATCTTTTTTGAATCGCTCCAAGTTCCGGAACGCTTTCGCAAAAGCCTCCATTGTTAGATCCTCTGCATCATCTGCATCTCGGATCATTTTGAGGATCATGAAATAAACCGCCTTTTTGTACCGCTTCATCAGAGTGGCATAGGCAGATTGGTCTTTTTCTAGGACAGCTTTGTCAATTAAGTCAAAGTCTTCCAGTGCCTTATTAGAAAAACCTCGTTCGTTTACTTCCATTGGATGTCTTTTGACTGATAGGATACAGAGCCCAAAACCCAAAAATAACCCAAGTAAAAGAGGTCATTTAGGATAGGATTCATTTTAGGAGCTTTTCCCTGAACGGTTTTTGCAGCGGATTTAAATATGCTCACCACGAAAACCGATCTTAAAAGGATAATACCTAAAACAGCCAAAAAATGTTCCCATTGCAGACCTATTCCGAAGTAAATCAACAGCCCTATTCCTCCAATCCAGAATAGCGCGTGTGACATAGAGTAAAGTCCAATCTTTCTTTTGTCCTCACTTCGATAATACTTTCCGGCATGTAAATGTCGTTTTTTCTGCACGAGGTATTCTTTCCAAGTCCCCTTGGGAATGGAAGTAGTGGTGGCTTGTGGGTCGATGACCATGGCGGAATTTTTTCCGGTAGCGTAATTATTTACAAAAAGATCGTCGTCTCCGCCCTCTAAGTGCCAAATCCCTTTAAATGCTTTTACTCCCATGAAAAAGCTCTTGCGGTAGCACAAGTTCCTTCCGATTCCCATGAAAGGATCTTTCCACAATCCAAAAGAAAGGTAAAATAAAGCCGTCAAGATGGTTTCAAACTGAATCCAACGATTAAGTTGACCCGGTTTTTCCTGATATCCAGAATAGCCAATGGCAAAAGTTTTATCTTCTAGTCTTACAGGTGCTGTCATCTTTCTGATCCACTGATCCGAATTAGGAACACAATCCGCGTCGGTCAGAAGGATGACGTCATTTTTGGCCACTTTGATACCTAGTGTCAATGCAAATTTTTTGGGAGTGACGTGGTTGGGGGTGTATTTGATGGTGACAGACCTGAGTTTGGGATAGATTGCCATCATTTCTTCCAGCAATCGTTTGGTTCGATCTGTGCTCCGATCATTGACGATCATCACGTCATATTTCGGGTAGTCCTGTTCAAACAGTTTAGGGATCAGGGCTTTAAGATTTTGAAATTCATTATGGGCAGCCACTAGCACAGTCACTCCTTCTTCAGGCTGCTGTGTATTGGAAGACTTGGAAGAGGATTTAAACCAGGCAGTCCGTCCAAAGATCATCAGAAGATAAATCCCCTGAATGATGAGTCCGATGCCAAAGAAAAACCAAAGTAAAAATAGGCCCATAGGTCGATTTTGTCGGGCAAATATAAAATCAATTTCAGCAAGTCATTTAAGAATAAGTGGATATTTTTGCAGGCTAAACCATGCGGATTGTAGTTCAATGCTATAGCTCCGCTACATGCAGTAATGAAGTTTACTTTAGAGAAAAAAGATTCCATAACCAGTGCCCGCACGGGTACACTGACTACCGACCATGGAGTGATTCAAACTCCCATTTTTATGCCTGTAGGGACTGCCGCTACGGTCAAGGCTGTACATCAGCGAGAGTTGAAAGAGGATATAAAAGCTCAGATTATTCTTGGGAATACCTATCACCTTTATCTCAGGCCAGGACTTGACATTCTCGAAAAAGCGGGAGGTCTTCATCAATTCAATGGCTGGGATCGGCCGATTTTAACCGATTCGGGAGGGTATCAGGTATTTTCTCTTGCAGGTACACGAAAGATCAATGAAGAAGGGGTGACCTTCAAGTCTCATATTGATGGGTCAAAGCATATTTTTACGCCTGAAGGAGTCATGGATATCCAGCGTACTATCGGGGCTGATATTATCATGGCATTCGATGAATGTACTCCCTATCCCTGCGAATATGGCTACGCCAGAAAGTCGATGGAAATGACCCATCGCTGGCTTACCCGATGTATCAATCGCTTCGATTCTACTGAGGGAAAATATGGCTACAGTCAGACGCTTTTCCCGATTGTCCAAGGTTCGGTGTATAAAGATTTACGAAAGCAAAGCGCCCAATTCATCGCTGACCAAGGCAGAGAAGGTAATGCCATCGGAGGGCTTTCGGTAGGGGAGCCTGCTGAAATGATGTATGAAATGACCGAAATGGTCACAGACATCTTGCCAGCAGATAAACCTCGCTACCTCATGGGAGTAGGAACCCCGGCAAATATTCTAGAATGCATTGCCTTGGGTGTGGACATGTTTGATTGTGTGATGCCCACGCGAAATGCACGTAATGGCATGCTGTTTACTTCTGAAGGAATCATCAATATCCGAAACGAAAAGTGGAAGGATGATTTTAGCCCGATCGATCCTGCCATCGGCAATTATGCCAGCACATTTTATTCCAAAGCGTATCTGAGGCATCTGACCGTATCCAAAGAAATACTGGCTGCTCAGATTGCCAGCATTCATAACTTAGCGTTTTACTTATGGCTAGTAGGCCAAGCTCGTGAACATATCCAGGCAGGAGATTTTGCCGTTTGGAAGGAGCAGATGGTGAAAAAAGTAAGTGCCCGACTCTGAGTATGAAAATTCTCGACAAACTGATCATTAAGGAGTTTTTGAAGACCTACTTTTTTGTGGTCATCATGCTGATTCTTATTGTGTTGGTTTTGGATTTTACAGAAAAGAATGATACCTACATCCGTAACCAAGTACCTGCCAGCGATATTCTCAAGTACATGGGGAATTACGGATTGTATTTGAATAATCTGCTGACTCCGATTACCGTATTCATCGCAGTTATTTTCATTACCTCCAAAATGGCCGGAAGAACAGAAATTGTGGCCATTCTAAGCTCGGGAGTCAGTTTTGTGAGGATGCTTCGACCTTTTCTTTTAGCGGCAGCGATGATTGGCTCAATCAGTTTTTTGTTAAATGGCTGGGTATTGCCGGTGGCCACTGCGGGAGTGAGCGAGTTTCGGATTCGCTATTTGGAAAAAGGAAAGGCATCTTCTGATCCCAATATCCACATCAAAGTCGGCCCCGATGCATATGCCTACATCAGTAGATTTTACCAAAGCGGGCTCACAGGATATGATTTCACCTTGGAGGAAATACGGGATGGGAAGCTTTTGTCTAAACTGTCCTCTGATCGAATCCAATGGGATACCACCAAGAATGTTTGGAGACTTGAAAATTGGAGATTGAGGGTCTTGAAAGAAAATGGAGAGGACTACACTGTAGGTTCTGAAATGGATACGGTCCTATCTATTTCTCCATCTGATTTTGATTTGCCTGAAAATCATCACGAAACACTCAAACTTCCTGAGCTAAGTCGTCAGATCAAAATTCTAGAGGATCGCGGCGCAGATAATGTGAGTTATTACCGAATAGAGCGGTATGTCCGATTTATGTCTCCTTTTGCAGCCGTTATTCTCACTTTTATCGGTGTGATTATGTCAGCTAGAAAAACTAGGGGAGGATCGGGCTTTCAGATTGCGCTCGGGTTTTTCTTGGCTTTCGTATACATCTTGCTTTTCATCCTTTCGAGGACATTCGCAGAAGCAGGGACCCAATATCCCATTTTTGCAGTGTGGCTTCCCAATATCATTTTTGCAGTCACTGGGTTGGTTCTTTATAAAACAGTCCCTCGATAGATGCAGACAGGATCGATTAAAGATTACTTGCTACTGCATTTCATTGTCTTGATTTGGGGCATTACTTCCATTCTGGGGTTATTGATCAGTTTGCCGGCATTGGAGCTGGTATTTTACCGAACCCTACTTGCTTCCTTGGGGGTGGCTATTTTGATGGTTTGGCGAAAGCAAAGTATGTGGGTGCCCCCTGCTCAATTAATCAAAATCGTAGGAGTAGGCATATTGATTTCCCTTCACTGGATTTTTTTCTTTTGGTCTGCAAAAGTGTCTACAGCTTCGGTCTGCCTAGCGGGTATGGCAACTACCTCACTTTGGACGGCATTTGTAGATCCAATCATCAACAGGAAGAAAATAAAGTGGTATGAAGTGGCACTTGGTCTACTCGTAATTTCCGGTTTGGTGGTGATTTTCCAGTTTGAAAGTGGCTACTGGCTTGGACTCTCATTGGCCTTACTTTCAGCTTTTTTGAGCGCTTTATTTTCCGTCTTCAACGCAAGGCTGACCTTCCGCCACACTCCTTACCAGATTACTTTATATGAAATGGGCGCAGCTAGCCTATTTGCTCTGCTATTTATGCCGATCTATTCTGAGTTTTTAAATGAGGGGGCACCAATTCAGTGGGCTTGGACAGGGCTCGATTGGTTGTGGATGTTGATTTTGTCAGGCATATGCACTGTATATGCCTTTTCTGTGTCAGTGGAGTTGATGAAGCGTGTTTCTGTTTTCACGATTAATCTGACGATCAATTTGGAGCCCGTCTATGGGATTTTACTCGCCGTGTTGGTCTTTGGGGAAAAGGAAAAAATGACCCCACAGTTTTACTTGGGGACCTTGATTATTCTGATCTCGGTACTGATTTATCCAGTGCTCAATTACTGGAATAAGAGGAAAAAAGCAGTAAGCGTCATCAACTGATCATAGCGCTCCTTCAAAGACAAAATAATCTTTTTGCCAAGTCAGGTCTTCAGGCTTTTTATCAAACAATCCAAACACGCTTGAACCCGATCCGGACATGGCTGCATAATATGCCCCTGCCGAATACATTTTTTCTTTGATGGCAGCGATGGGAGGATGGTTTTTGAAAATACTTGCCTCGAAGTCATTTACCAATTCGGCTTTCCATCTGCTTCGGTCAGCCAATATCTCTTCCAGCTTTACTTTAGGTGGGGCAGGTGTCACACCGGCGTAGGCTTCCTTGGTTCCGACGTGAATTCCCGGATTGATCAGTACTAAATGGCTTCCTCTCAAGGAGAGATCAATGGGATCCATAATTTCACCTCGGCCACGCGCGATTTTTGGAGTGTTTTCTATGAAAAATGGGCAATCACTTCCCAATTGAGCTGCATACTCTTCCAAAAAGAAATCATCCAAATGAAGGTCGAAAAGATTGTTCATCAGTTTGAGCGCAAAGGCACCGTCAGCTGAACCTCCGCCTAGACCTGCACCCATCGGGATGTTTTTGTGCAGATGTATGGCAAGGTTGGGAAGTCCAGGAAAATCCTTTTTCAGCAACTTTTCAGCCATTAGTATCAGATTGTCTTTGGCTTCTCCTGGGATAGCTAGCCCCGAAGAATTCCAACTTGGTTTTTTCTCCAAGATCATTTCCAGAGCATCGAACAGTGGAATGGGTGCCATACAGGTTTCGATTTCGTGGTAACCGTCTTTTCTTTTGGAGGTGATATGTAGTCCTAGGTTGATTTTGGCGTTAGGAAAGCTGATCATAAGAAAAGGCTGTTTTGACAAAAGTAAAGCAAAACTACTCAGATGAGTACACTTGGTCTGATTTGAATTATTGCTAATCTTTGGATGGAATTTTAGATTTTTGATAGCATATCATTTTTTTTCTTAAATAAAAGCTCGGGAATCGTTGAAAAATTTGAAAGAATTAGAAATCCATACAAAATTTTGAGATGAGCTGAAATTTGGCCGATTTTTGAAAAATAGATTTTGAGTTTTTTAGAATATTGAAATTAAATTTCAAAAAAAATATTTAAACCCAATTTTATTATCTGTTTAGTCTGAATTTTAGAGAATTAAATATTGTAAGTCTCGGAATAGAGTTTTAATATTGTCATGTGATTCGAAATCGAAGCATATACTCACAAACCACGCTATGTATCCATTGGTCGTCCTGCTAAGCATTATTATTCTCATCGGATTTTCGAAGTGAGGCACTAGACCATATATAATCCAGCATATAAAATCTAAAGTGCCTCACTGACCTGAGGCACTTTTTTTATTTACCAGACCTATGACCCAGAACAATCTCAAAAAGTACAGTTGGGAAATCAGCGACAACGACGAGCATCCGGCAGGTAAAGCCATGCTGTATGCCACTGGCTTGTCAGATAAAAAAATGAAACAACCCTTTGTAGGGATAGCAAGCTGCGGCTATGAAAGCAATCCCTGCAATATGCACCTCAATGACTTTGCCGGTCTGATCAAAGCTTCCTCTCAGGAATATGATCTGACCGGTTTGGTTTTTAATACCATTGGTATTTCTGACGGTACTTCTATGGGCACCCTTGGAATGAGGTATTCTTTAGTTTCCAGAGATATTATCGCAGATTCGATCGAGTCCTTCATTCTAGGACATTCGTTTGACGGATGTGTCGCGGTCGCTGGCTGTGACAAAAATATGCCAGGTGCCGTCATGGGAATGCTACGGATCAACCGTCCGTCGATCATGGTTTATGGAGGTACTATCGCCTCTGGTAACTATAAGGGAGAAAAATTAAATATCGTTTCTGCATTTGAAGCTTTTGGAAAAAGAATCCAAGGCACCATCTCTGACGAAGATTACGATGGAGTAATTCGTAATTCCTGTCCTGGAAAAGGAGCCTGTGGTGGGATGTATACCGCTAATACGATGTCTTCTGCCATTGAGGCGATGGGCATGTCGCTGCCTTACTCTTCATCCAATCCAGCAAACTCTGCAGAGAAATTGAAAGAGTGCCAAGATGTCAATAAGTACATGAGAATTCTTCTCGAAAAAGACATCAAACCAAAAGATATTGTCACGAGAAAAAGTCTTGAAAATGCAGTGACTGTAGCTGTAGCGCTAGGAGGAAGTACCAATGCTGTGCTCCATATTTTAGCGATTGCCAGAACGGCTGGAGTAGATTTTACCCTAGAAGATTTCAAAGCAATCAATGCAAAGACTCCTCTGCTAGGTGATTTTAAACCATCAGGCAAATTCATGATGGAAGACTTGTATGAACAAGGAGGTCTTCCGGCATTTATGAAATACATGTTCAACAATGGTTACCTCCACGGTGACTGTATGACGGTAACTGGAAAGACGGTTGCGGAAAACTTGCAAAACATCGATCCTATAGTTCCATCCGTAGTAAACGTAATTCATCCACTTGAAACTCCGATAAAGCAATCAGGTCACCTGTGCATCTTGAAAGGCAATCTAGCCCCAGAAGGAGCTGTTTCAAAAATCACAGGAAAAGAAGGAACTGCCTTTACAGGTCCTGCTATCGTTTTTGATTCAGAGCTTGAAGCAAATGATGCTATTCGCGATCATAAAGTGAAGGCTGGAAATGTAGTAGTCATAAGAAATGTTGGGCCAAAAGGAGCTCCTGGAATGCCGGAAATGCTTAAACCTACTTCTATGATTATTGGTGCAGGTCTAGGTTCTGATGTGGCCTTAATCACTGATGGTAGATTTTCAGGTGGTACGCACGGATTTGTGGTTGGTCACGTAACTCCTGAAGCTTGGTGTGGCGGTCCGATCGGACTTCTTAAGGATGGTGATATCATCACGATAGATGCTGATAATTTTATCCTTTCTGTAAATGTTACAGAAGAGGAATTTGCAGAGCGCAAAAAAACTTGGTCTCCAAAGCCAATCGAAGGCCTACAAGGCACGCTCAAAAAATACAATAAACTCGTTGCAACCGCTTCTGAGGGTTGCGTTACCGATAAATTTTAAGCGAATGAAGGACTTGATAAGAGGTGCAGACATTGTCGTGCGCTCGTTGATTGCTGAGCAGGCAGAGCTGATTTTCGGATATCCCGGAGGAGCCATCATGCCTGTCTATGACGCACTATACGACTATCATGAGCAAATCAAGCATGTGTTGACTCGCCATGAGCAAGGTGCCATTCATGCTGCGCAAGGCTATGCAAGAGTATCCGGAAAAGTCGGGGTTTGCCTAGCTACCTCCGGTCCAGGAGCTACCAATCTGATCACCGGATTGGCCGATGCTCAGATTGATAGCACGCCACTCGTCTGTATCACAGGTCAGGTTGCCGCACATCTTCTAGGTACCGACGCTTTTCAGGAAACTGACGTGGTGGGGATTTCTATGCCGGGTACCAAATGGAATATTCAAGTTCGAAGAGTAGAAGACATCGCGCCAGCGATTGCTAAAGGATTTTACATTGCTCGTTCCGGTCGCCCGGGGCCTGTGCTGATTGACATAACCAAAAATGCCCAAGTGGATTTTGGGGAGTTTAACTACGTGCCTTGTCAAGGTTTCAGGTCTTATAAAACCCATCATCCTGTAGAAAAAACTGCTATTCAACAGGCAGCTGAATTGATTAATGATGCAGAAAGACCTTACCTGCTTTTTGGACAAGGTGTCGTTTTGGGGAATGCGGAAGCAGAGCTCAAGTTTTTCTTGGACAAGTCAGGAATTCCTGCTGCATCCACTCTTTTAGGATCAGGTGCACTTTCGCAAGATCATCCTAATTATGTGGGCAAGCTAGGAATGCATGGCAACTATGCGCCAAACTTACTGACCAATCAGTGTGATGTGTTGATCGCTGTGGGAATGCGATTTGACGATCGTGTAACAGGAGATTTAAAGCGCTATGCCAAGCAGGCAAAGGTGATTCATTTGGAACTTGATCCTTCTGAAATCAATAAGAATGTCAAAACTGCAGTAGCAGTTCAGGGCAATTGCAAAGAGAGTCTTTCCATGCTTACTGAGGCAATAGAAGCTAAAAAGCATGACTCTTGGATGGCGAGATTCAGGGAGCTTGAGGTTGAGGAAAAAGCTGCAGTAGTCCAGCATGACATCACGCCTACCAAAGAGGGGCTTACCATGGGTGAAGTGATTCACCAAATCAATCAATACAAAGCGGATGATGCGGTGTTGGTGACAGATGTTGGGCAGCACCAGATGATTGCGTGGAGGTATTTTAATTATAAAAAACCTAGAACTCAAGTCACCTCAGGTGGACTGGGTACGATGGGGTTTGCACTTCCAGCAGCTTTGGGAGCGCAGTTGTTTGATTATTCTCGTCAGGTGATTTGCGTGGTTGGAGATGGAGGTATTCAGATGACCATTCAGGAACTCGGTACCATCAAGCAGACTAAAGCCCCTGTGAAAATTGTCCTTTTGAATAATAACTACCTCGGCATGGTGCGTCAATGGCAGCAGATGTTTTTTGACAAGCGCTATTCCTTTACAGAGTTGGATAATCCTGATTTCATTAAGCTTGCCGAAGCCTATGGAATCAAAGCTCAAAAAGTAACTGATCGTGCAGATCTTCAAGAGGCAGTCGAAGATATGCTGATCCATGATGGTCCATATTTCTTGGAAGTGGTGGTAGAAAAAGAAGACAATGTATTCCCAATGATCGCCACGGGCTGTTCCGTCGAGGAGGTCAGATTAAGCTAATTCAAACCTATGAAGCGTTATACCATTTTTGTCATTACCGAAAATTTTATTGGGATTCTTAACAGAATCACCATCATTTTCACCCGAAGAGGCATCAATATCGATGCGCTTACTGCCTCAGAAAGCAGAATCCCAGGTATCCACCGAATCACCATCGAGGTGACTGTAAATGAAGATACGGTCATCCAACTGGTTCATCAGATTGAGAAAATCATCGATGTGATCAAGGCCTTTTATCATGAAGATGAAGGGGTGGTTTATCAGGAAATCGCGCTTTATAAGATCCCGGTTTCCCGTTTGGATGGTGGCTTGGAAAAAATCATCCGTCAGCATAATGCCAAAATCATTGCCGCGGAACCCGACTTCGTGGTCCTCGAATTGACAGGGCACAAGGAACAGACTCAGGAGCTTTTGGAAATCCTCAAAGGGTACGGACTTCTTGAATTTGCAAGATCCGGGCGTGTGGCAGTCGCCAAGCGAATGCTTACCATTGAATCATTCATTAAATAATTATCTCAAACCTGTTTATACAATTTAAAAACCCAACAATATGAAATTGAAATTCGGAAGCGTTGAAGAAAACGTAGTAACCAGGGAAGAATTTCCCTTGGAAAAAGCAAGAGAAGTCCTCAAAAACGAAGTGATCGCAGTAATAGGTTATGGCGTTCAGGGACCTGGTCAAGCTTTGAATTTGAAAGACAACGGCTTCAACGTGATCGTGGGCCAGCGTAGCGGCTCTAAGACTTGGGACAAGGCCATTGCTGACGGCTGGGTTCCAGGTGAAACGCTTTTTGAAATCGAAGAAGCTTGCGAAAAAGGCACTATTCTTCAATTCTTGCTTTCAGATGCTGGTCAGATTGCCCTTTGGCCAACGGTGAAAAAGCACCTTTCTCCAGGTAAAGCTCTTTATTTCTCACATGGCTTTGGCGTGACTTATAAAGAAAAGACTGGCATTATTCCTCCAGCTGACGTAGACGTAATCCTGGTTGCACCAAAAGGATCAGGTACTTCTTTGAGAAGAATGTTTGTAGAAGGACGTGGATTGAACTCCTCTTATGCGATCTACCAAGATGCTACCGGAAAGGCGAAAGACAGAGTAGTTGCTTTGGGAATCGGTGTAGGTTCAGGTTACCTTTTTGAGACAGATTTCTATCGTGAAGTTACTTCTGACTTGACTGGCGAAAGAGGAACGTTGATGGGAGCAATCCAAGGAATTTTTGCCGCTCAATACGAAGTGTTGAGATCCAATGGTCACACTCCTTCAGAAGCATTCAATGAGACGGTTGAAGAATTGACCCAGTCTTTGATGCCACTTGTTGCTGAAAACGGAATGGACTGGATGTATGCCAACTGTTCTACTACCGCCCAGCGTGGTGCATTGGATTGGTGGAAGCCTTTCCGCGACGCGACCAAGCCGGTTTTTGAAGCACTTTACAACTCTGTAAAAACTGGTGTTGAAGCTCAAAAGTCAATTGATTCCAACTCTAAGCCTGATTACAGAGAGAAGCTGGAGGCTGAATTGAAAGAATTGAGAGAATCAGAAATGTGGCAAGCCGGTGCAGTAGTGCGCCAGTTGAGACCAGAAAATAATTAAGAAACCCAAACCCTTAACTTGTATGAGTGAAAAGCTGTGGATATTCGATACAACGCTTCGTGATGGTGAGCAGGTGCCTGGTTGCCAGCTCAATACCCAGGAAAAGATCATAGTAGCCAAGGCGCTTGAAGCCCTCGGTGTAGATATCATCGAAGCAGGATTTCCGATTTCCAGTCCGGGAGACTTTAATTCCGTTCAGGAGATTTCAAAGGCTGTTTCTAATCCCATTATCTGTGCGCTTTCTCGCGCGGTAGAAAAGGACATTGAAGTAGCTGCAGCTGCCCTCAAGTATGCCAAAAAAGGCAGAATTCATACTGGAATAGGGGTTTCTCCATATCATATTCAATACAAGCTGCGCTCCACCCCTGAGGATATCATTCGTCGGGGAGTAGCTGCAGTGAAATTCGCAAAGCGATTTGTGGAGGATGTGGAATTCTATGCCGAGGATGCCGGACGATCTGAGCCGGATTTTCTTTACAAGATCATTGAAGAAGTCATCAAGGCCGGTGCAACTGTGGTTAATATTCCGGACACTACGGGCTATACACTTCCAGAACAGTACGGCGCCATCATCGCTGGCTTGAAGAATAATGTGCCAAACATCGACCGGGCAATTATTGCCACCCATTGTCACAATGACCTTGGGATGGCTACAGCAAATACCGTTGCCGGCGTACAGCATGGCGCTCGCCAAGTAGAAGTAACCATCAACGGGATCGGTGAACGAGCTGGAAATACCTCCATGGAAGAAGTGGTGATGGCGATCAAATGTCATCAATCCATTCCGGTCTACACAGACATCGTCACTCCAAGGATCTATCAGACGAGCCGTTTGGTCTCTAAGCTGATGAATATGCCGGTGCAGCCGAACAAGGCAATCGTGGGTAGAAATGCCTTTGCTCACTCTTCTGGTATTCACCAAGATGGCGTGCTCAAGCATCGAGAAAACTACGAAATCATCGACCCTAAAGAAGTGGGCGTGGAGGAATCTTCGATTGTCTTAACAGCAAGATCAGGCCGTGCAGCATTGAAGCACCATTTGGATGCATTGGGTGTCGAACTCGAAGGGGAAGAGCTAAGAGAAGTCTATGAAGCCTTCTTGGTTTTGGCAGATTCCAAGCGTGACATTGGTAGAAAAGACCTTTTGGAACTGGTAGGCAAGTACATGGAGGAATCCAATTTTATCGAATTGGAAGATGTCAGCTACTCGTCAAATGGTTCGGTCAATGCTCATGTCAAATTAAAAATCGGTAACGATGCGCATGAAGCTTCTTCTACCGGCGTTGGACCTGTCGATGCTGTCTTGAAAGCGATCGAGACTATAGTTAAGCCTCAGGTCGAGTTGGAAGAATTTCTCATCCAAGCGATTACACATGGAAGTGATGATGTCGCCAAAGTTCACATGCGCCTCATCAAATCTGATAAACCTTATTACGGCTTTGCCTCCAACCAAGACATAGTTTTGGCATCGGCACAAGCCTTTGTCGATGCACTCAACAAAATACCAGTCAAAGAATACGCGACTGCTTAATTATGGAAAAGACAACATTATTTGATAAAATCTGGGATTCTCACGTGGTCAAATCTGTGCCTGCCGGGCCGGATGTATTCTTCATCGATAAGCATTTTATCCATGAAGTGACCTCTCCTGTAGCTTTCCTTAATTTGGAAAAAAGAGGAATCACAGTAAAATATCCTCACAGAACTATCGCTACCCCGGATCATAACGTGCCGACGGTAGATCAGGATCAGACGATCAAGGATAAGCTTTCCCGCATGCAGGTGGAAAAGCTTCGCGAAAACTGTAAAAAATACGGAATCGAACTTCACGATTTGGGTTCAGCGCATCACGGCATCGTTCACGTGATCGGACCTGAACTTGGCGTAACTCAGCCTGGCATGACGATCGTTTGCGGGGATTCCCATACTTCTACCCACGGAGCATTCGGTGCGATTGCTTTTGGTATCGGTACCTCGGAAGTAGAAATGGTGCTTGCTACGCAGTGCATCATGCAGTCCAAGCCTAAGAAAATGAGGATTTCTGTGAATGGAACCCTCGGCGCTGGAGTGACCTCCAAAGACATCATTTTGTACATCATCTCTCAAATCTCTGCGGCGGGTGCTACAGGGTATTTTGTGGAGTATGCCGGTTCGGCGATCCAAAGTTTATCTATGGAAGCCAGAATGACCATCTGTAACATGTCCATCGAAATGGGCGCCAGAGGTGGGTTGATCGCTCCGGACGAGACAACTTTCAACTACTTGAAAGGAAAACAATATGCTCCAAAAGGGGCAGATTGGGACAAGGCGGTTGCTTATTGGCAGACTCTGAAAACCGATGAAGGTGCGGTTTTCGATCAAGAATTGGTCTTTGATGCAGCAGATATCGAGCCGATGATTACTTATGGAACGAATCCTGGAATGGGTATTAAAGTAGTCGGAACTATTCCTACCACAGATGGAATGGAAGGTTCCAATAAAACTTCTTACCTCAAATCATTGGATTACATGGGCTTCCAGCCTGGCGAACCGGTCAAAGGAAAGCAAGTAGACTACGTTTTTGTGGGCTCTTGTACCAATGGACGTATCGAGGACATCCGATCAGTAGCGCAGTTTGTGAAGGGGCATAAAAAAGCAGATAACATCACCGCTTGGATTGTGCCAGGATCACGCGAAGTGGAGAAAATGGCGCATGAAGAAGGTTTGGTGAAAATCTTGGAAGATGCAGGATTTGAACTGCGTCAGCCGGGTTGCTCGGCTTGTCTCGCGATGAATGACGATAAGATTCCTGCTGGAAAATATGCGGTTTCGACTTCCAACAGAAACTTCGAAGGCCGTCAAGGTCCGGGTGCACGCACGATGCTCGCTTCTCCATTGACAGTGGCAGCAGTAGCAATCACTGGACGTATCACTGATCCTAGAGAGGTTTTCGGTAATTGAGTTTCTTGGTTATTGAGTTATTGGTTACTAGGTAGTAGTTGGAATTAACCATTAACTACAGTAGTAACCCTCCAATAACTGATAACAAATAACTAATCAACAAAAATATGGCTTACGATAAATTTACAGTCCTACGCAGTACAGCAGTCCCTTTGCCTACTGAAAACGTGGACACCGACCAGATCATCCCAGCCCGATTCCTAAAGGCTACCGAGCGGGAAGGTTTTGGAGATAATCTTTTCCGTGACTGGAGATACGATGTAGAGGGAAATCCCAAGAAAGATTTTGTCCTTAATGACTCCACTTATTCCGGTAAAATCTTGGTGGCAGGAAAGAACTTCGGTTCAGGATCTAGCCGAGAGCACGCCGTTTGGGCGATCTACGATTATGGATTTCGATGTGTGGTGTCTAGCTTTTTCGCAGATATCTTCAAAAACAACTGTTTGAATATCGGAGTCCTTCCTGTGACTGTTTCTGCAGAATTTGCTGATAAGCTTTTCGCAGCTATTCAAGCTGATCCGTCAACAGAGATCGAGGTAAACCTGCCTGACCAGAAGATCAAACTCCTTTCTACAGGTGAATTTGAGTCTTTTGACATCAATGAGTACAAAAAAGATAACATGCAAAATGGCTTCGACGACATCGACTACTTATTGAATATGTCTACCGAAATCGACGCGTTTGCAGCATCCAGATAACCAGTCCATGGAGGCAAATAGACGGATAGAAATCATGGATACTACCCTGAGGGATGGCGAACAGACCTCGGGTGTTTCCTTTTTGCCTTCCGAAAAACTTCAGATTGCCAAACTGCTACTCGAGGAGCTCAAAGTAGATCGTATCGAGGTGGCTTCTGCCCGTGTTTCCGAAGGCGAACTGGAGGGAGTTCAAAAGATCACCCAATGGGCGGCCCAAAAAGGATACTTGGATCGAGTAGAAGTATTGGGTTTTGTGGACACGCCTGTTTCTGTGAATTGGATTGTGGAGGCTGGCGCCAAAGTGCTCAACCTTCTGACCAAAGGATCCTTGAATCACTTGGTTCACCAGCTCAAAAAGACCCCCGAGCAGCATTTTGCAGATATTAAAAAAAGCATTGACTATGCCCAAGAGATGGGTGTTTCCGTCAATGTCTACCTCGAGGATTGGTCTAATGGGATGCGAAATTCCCCTGAGTACACCCTGAGCTTAATCCAGTTTTTGACCCAATTGCCCGTTAAGCGAATCATGCTACCGGATACCTTGGGTTTGCTTTCTCCCAACGAGGTGAAAAGCTTTTTCAACCAAATTATCTCTCAATTTCCTGGAGTACATTTTGATTTTCATGCCCACAATGATTATGACCTTTCGGTAGCCAATGTACTGGAAGCGATTACCCATGGTGCCGCAGGTTTTCATACTACGGTCAATGGTCTTGGCGAGCGTGCAGGAAATGCGCCATTGGAATCCGTAGTTGCTGTGATTAAGGATTTTACCCAGCTAGAAATTGGCGTGCAGGAGCAAAAGATTTTCCGCGTTTCTAAGCTTGTTGAGCAGTTTTCAGGGCAACACATCCCTGCCAACAAGCCCGTGGTTGGGGAAAATGTCTTTACCCAAACTGCAGGGATTCACGCTGACGGAGACAATAAGAAAAACCTGTATTTCAACGATCTTCTCCCAGAGCGATTTGGTCGTCAGCGGAAGTATGCTTTGGGTAAAACTTCTGGGAAGGCCAATATTCTCAAAAACCTGGAAGAACTCGGTATTTCCCTAGAAAAAGAAGAACTCACTCGGGTAACCCAGCGAATTATCGAATTGGGTGACAAAAAAGAGCGTGTGACTACCGAGGATTTGCCTTACATCATTTCTGATGTGCTTCAAAACAACTCGATCTCCAAGCATATCAACATCGAAGGTTACCACATGACTCATTCCAAAGGATTGAAGCCGTCGGTGCAACTTCGATTGAATGTGCACGGTAAATCTTACGATGCCACAGCCACAGGGGATGGTCAGTATGACTCGTTTATGAGGGCTGTGAAAAAAATCTATAAATCCCTGAAAAAGGAACTGCCCAAACTGATCGATTACCATGTTTCCATTCCCCCGGGAGGGAAAACCGATGCGTTTGTGGAGACGGTGATCACTTGGGATTATGGAAAAATCTTCAAAACCAAAGGGCTTGACCCTGACCAAACCGTGGCTGCGATGATGGCCACTGAGAAAATGCTCAACATCATCGAATCATTTACTACCAATTCAGAAAAAGAATCCACTTCCTATGGAAATGCATATCGCGTTATTGCCGGGTGACGGCATCGGTCCTGAGGTCATTGCTCAGGCTGTGAAAGTTGTTAATGCTGTTGGCCAAAAGTTTGGTCATACCATCACCTTCAAAGAAGGATTGGTGGGCGCCTGTGCCATCGATGCCACGGGTGATCCCTATCCTGATGCCACGCATGAGATCTGCGCAGGTTCGGATGCAGTTCTTTTCGGGGCGATCGGTGATCCTAAATATGACAACGATCCCAAGGCCAAAGTCCGTCCGGAGCAGGGATTGCTAAGAATGCGACAAAAATTGGGTCTATTTGCCAACGTTCGGCCGACTTTTACTTTTCCTTCTTTGGTGCATAAGTCTCCTTTGAAATTGGATCGAGTGGACGGAGTGGATTTGGTGTTTTTCAGAGAATTGACCGGCGGAGTTTACTTTGGTGAGCCTAGAGGTCGAAATGAGCAGGGCACCAAAGCCTTTGACACCAATGTGTACAGCAAAGAGGAAATAGTTCGTTTGGCGAGAATGGGTTTTGAAGCTGCGCAAAAGAGAAGAAAGCTTCTGACCTGCGTGGACAAAGCCAACGTAATGGCGACTTCCAGATTATGGAGAGAAACTGTGCAGGAACTTGCTCCCGAGTATCCGGATGTCAAAGTAGAATATGAATTTGTGGATGCTGTGGCCATGCGACTGATCCAATGGCCAAAAGCATACGATGTCTTGATTACCGAAAACCTGTTTGGTGACATCCTAACGGACGAAGCGTCGGTGATTTCCGGTTCCATGGGCTTGATGCCTTCCGCGTCCTTGGGTTCCAAAGTGAAGCTATTCGAACCAATTCATGGTTCCTATCCTCAAGCTGCAGGAAAAGATATTGCGAATCCGCTGGGAACTGTACTTTCTGCTTCTATGATGTTTGATTATGCGTTTGGTTTGTCTGAAGAAGCGAAATTGATCAGCGATGTGGTTAACCTTTCACTAGCTGAAGGGGTCGTAACCGAAGATATAGCAGAGGGTGGCAAAGCTTACAAGACTTCTGAAGTAGGAGACTGGCTGGCTGCCAAGATTTTGAGTTAAAATTTTCTTCTAAAAACAAAGAAACCACCTCAGGAATGGGGTGGTTTTTTTTTAATCAGCTGAATATTTTTTTTCCTTCCAAAACTATGTCTTCCAGAATTTTTCCCATTTCTCGAAGGTTTTCTAAGAAATCTGGTATTTCATATTCGGCATTAAACCTTGAAATTCTGATTTTTTCCACTTTGATTTCACTTGTATCATTTTTCTCTAATTCGTCTGAAATTTTTCTAAAAAGTTGATATTTAAGATGACCTTCTTCCATGGGGGAAATATTAAATGGATCTTCACCTCCTTTAACCGGAGGCAATTCAAAAAATATTTTGTTGTTCTTTGGATTTACTTGATATGGTTTTAAAAAAGTGCTCTTAGGATCTACAATATCGAATTCATAAAAGAATGTGAAATTTTCAGTTTCTTTTTTTAGCAAAAAAGTTGGGAAAAGATTTCCCTCTTTTTGATTTATATTTCTTAGTTCAAGTAGTGTTTTTGAAAATGGATGTGATCTTAATTCAATAATTTTTTTTGAATACCAATTTTCAAATTGATCGCCAAATTTTGTTTTTAGTTCAGCCTGAAGAGTGAAAGTTGTAGACCGATGGCTATTTACATAAGAATTTAATTCAAATCTTAGACTTTGGATTAGGGGTATTATTGCTTCTTGTGACTTTTCTAATTCTAATTTTCTAACCAGTTTTTTAACATTATTAAAAAAATATGCGGACTCGTTTAATTTATCAATAGATCTGTTCATAAATGAATCATTCAATTAATTTAAACTCCTAGACATAAATCAAATCCTCTTTAATCCGCTCAAAATACCGCTCTTTGATTCCTTTTTTGGAAACCAAATCGACTTTGATCCCAAGGATTTCCTCCAGTTCATCCGCCAATTCAATAAACTCTGAACCTACCCGACTATGAAATTCCACCATCAAATCTAGGTCACTCGCTTCTTTTTGTTCATTGCGTGCGTAGGAACCAAAAATCGCCAAGTCCTTGATCGAATACTTTTCAAAAAGCTCCTTTTTGTGGATTTCTAGTTTGGCTTTTATTTCGGGGGTAATCTTCATGATAAATACGTAACGCTTTTCATAAGTGAGATACTCAAAATTATCGATCAAGTAGATAACCTCGGATCTAAGGTGAAATCAATTTAATCGTTCATTCCTAATTTTCACCAAGTCGACTACTTTGATTCCAAAAGCCTTTGCATAGTCTGAAAGTCTGGAATCTCCTGTAATCAAAAAATCACATTCTTTACTTATTTCTAAAACTCCTGAATCTGTTAGTCCTAGTTCAAAAAATGCATTGGATTCCATAATTATTTTAGACTCAAGAAATTTTTCTGTGGACTTAGCTATCAATTCCCTTAGTACTTGATAATAGGCCCAGCGATGTCCTTTTTGGAAGTTATTCAGTAGGTTGTCGACTTCTGTCAGGATATTCGGAGTGGTTACCACTTTATCCAAGTCACCAATTAAAAAAGCCAAATTGTCAAAATCAATCGATTCAAAAATAGAAGTACGCTTATGCGATGAGATAAGTGACTTGTCAATTAGCCCTACAATCAAAAGAATCAGCGCATTGGTATCCACAAAAATCATCCTGCCTCTGAAAACATGAATATTCCAATGACCTCTTTGTTTTGATCGATTTTTAGTCTTTTGTAGACTCTCTCAAAAGGTAGAGTTGATAAACTTAAAGCGGAAGAAACACTTCTGTTTTTATTTTCCACCAGATAAGAAACGACTACTTCCCAAATTTTTTCTGACTTGTTAAATTCAAGCTGCTCAAGTCGGAAATCAGATTCTTGAATATTTATCAACTCCGAAAACTGTTTTTTTGCGGCACCAAAAACCTCTTTTAATGAAAGTTCCATAACTGATTTTTTTTCAAATTTAATTAATAACCTCAATCCCTCGCCGGATTAATCATAATATGAGCCCGATGTGTACCCGGATCCATAATCCAAGGAAGTCCGGGTCCGGCAGGCTTCAAGGGCAATCCCGTGCTTTCGGCTGTTGCCCAAGGGATATAGACGACCGAGCGGGTGTAGGTGTTTTTGGCTTCACCGGTAGTCCAGTTGACATCGGCTTCTTCAGCTGTCAGCGCATTGAGTAAACTGCCTTGGTCTGCTAATTTGAGTTTGCCACTTTTGGCTTCAGCCTCCCGAATCTTGAAAATTTCATCCGCAGTTTTTCCTTCCTTTCTCAATTGCCAACCTCGGGCCATAAAGGGTTGCAAGCTTTTGTGGTAACAAGAAACACTCAGACCCGCTCGGCTTGATTCATCCGCGAGGCAGACGGTTTGATTGGTTCCCTGACGAAGCAAAATGATTTCACCTTTTGCATCATAGCCATAGACCGCAGCGGCACTTCGTTGGTCTTCGGGTGCGGCTAACAAAGCCATTTTGATCTGGATTTCTTTGGAAGGAGCAGTTTGGGAAAAGGCCTGGAAAAAGGCGAAAATCATCAGAATGCTAAGAATTGATTTCATAGTCAGTAGTTTTGGGTTCCTTCAATTTACTCATCCTTGGAGGGCTTTCAAAAGAATCCCATAATTTGAATTGAATCGATGCGTTCCAGACCGTACACTTACCTTTTTTCGATCAGTTATTACGGTGCCCGATTTAAGGGTTGGGCCAAGCAAAAAGGCCAACCCACGGTAGAGGGGAAATTGGAGCGGGTGGTTCGCTTTGTGTTGGGACATGAAGATTTCCGGTTGATCGGATCGAGTCGGACCGATTCAGGAGTGAGTTGTCGGCAGGGATTTGTTCAGATTTTCCTTCGAGAGGAAGTGGATTTTGACCCAATTCTGGCAGCTTTGAATCTGAACTTGAATGGAGAAATTCAACTCAATTCGGTACGCCAAATACCAAGAGACTTCAACCTGATCCATTCAGTTAATCAGAAAACCTACCGTTACTTTTTCTCAGGTTCTGAATCTTTTCATCCATTTGCCTCCGCTTTTTTGACTTCGGTTTCCAAATTCAACTCGCTGGAACGTATGCAGGAAAACGCAGCCTTATTCATAGGGAAGCATGATTTCAAAGCCTTTTGCAAGATATCGGCCCATAAGTTGGATTTTACCAGAGAGATTTTGGAAGCAAAAGTCATAGAGACTGAATCATTTTCAACGGAGTTTTCTCCTGAAAAAATGTACTGTTTTGAAGTAACCGGATCGGGTTTCCTTTACCATCAAGTCCGAAAAATGGTCCACGCGATTTGGTATTTCTCACCTGAGGAAATCAAGTCTCGGCTGGAAAAACCCAATGAAGAGTGGGCAGCCATTCCTACCGCCGCTTCCAACGGCTTGGTACTTTGGCAAACGGTATTGGATTTAGAGCTCTAAAGATTCAATTTAGAGAATTCAATTCCCCAAAATAACCCCCTGCATTTATGCTTTCATGGATCAGTAAAAGCTTTCCCATTGCTTTTGGTTTTTTCTTCCTTCTTGGATTCCATACGGCTGCCCAGCAAAATTCGGCTAAAGGAAATCCGAATATTGTATTGATCTACCTCGATGACCTGGGCTATGGAGATGTTAGCGCCTACCAGGCCGGAACCCTTCAGACTCCCAATATGGACCGTTTGGCCAATGGAGGTTTGCGATTCACCAATGGCTATGCCTCCTCGGCGACCTGTACTCCAAGCCGCTATGCTTTGTTGACGGGTACTTATCCTTGGAGAAATCAAAACGCCAAAATCCTTCCCGGTACGGCTCCTTTGATTATCGATACCACTCAGATGACTTTGCCAAAAATGCTGAAAGCACAGGGGTATGAAACAGCCGTGATTGGTAAGTGGCACTTGGGTTTAGGTACTGGTTTTGTGGACTGGAATCAGGAAATCTCCCCAAATCCCAACCATGTTGGTTTTGACCATTCTCATATTTTGGCAGCTACCCAAGATCGAGTCCCCACTGTCTACATCGAAAATGGCCGGGTGGTCAATCTGGATCCAAACGATCCGATTTTAGTCGATTACGATAAAAACTTTGAAGGAGAGCCTACTGCCCTCACCAATCCTGAAATGCTAACCATGAAGTGGCACCACGGGCACAATAACAGTATTGTCAATGGAATTCCCCGAATAGGATTCATGAAAGGCGGCCAAAGTGCCAAGTGGAGCGATGTAGACATGGCCGATCATTTTCTCGAAAAAGGGAAGGCCTATATCAAGGAAAAGGCAAAGTCAGACAATCCGTTTTTCTTGTTTTTTCCGATGCAGCAACCCCACGTACCGCGTACCCCTCATCCAAGATTTGAAGGAAAATCAGGCATGGGGCCAAGAGGAGATGCATTGCTTGAGGCAGATTGGGTGGTCGGGGAAATGTACAAGACCTTGGAAGAAGAAGGTTTGTTGGAAAATACTCTGATCATTTTCTCCAGTGACAACGGACCTGTTTTGAACGATGGGTACTACGATGATGCAGTGGAAAAGCTTGGAGACCACACCCCGGCAGGACCGTTTCGTGGAGGCAAATATTCCCTTTACGAGGCAGGCACAAGAGTTCCATTTATCACTTATTGGAAGGGAAAAATCCAGCCGGGGGTATCGGATGCGTTGGTCACCCAAGTGGATTTACTGACATCTTTGGCTTCATTAGTAGGTAGCACCGAAACGGGTCCAGATAGCCAAAATCTACTGGATGCCTTCTTAGGTGAGAGCCAAAAAGGAAGAGATGCATTTGTCTTAGAAGCCTATACCAAAACAGCTTTGAGAGCAGGGGATTGGGTAATGATCCCTCCTTATAAGGGTCCAGCAGTCGAGAAAAACGTGAATATCGAAATGGGAAATTCTCCGGATTATCAGTTGTATAATCTAAAAGATGATCCGGGGCAAAAAAATAACTTGGCTCAATCCAATCCTGAAAAGCTAGAGGAAATGAAGAAAAAATATCAGGAGATTCGGGGTGATAACAGTAAAATCGAGCAAGTAGAGCTGAAGTAAAAATACAAAAGCCCGGGAGTTGAATTTCTCGGGCTTTTTTTGGCAGCTGTAACTATGTGTGGAGATATTGATTGAATGATTGATTTTTTCAATTATTCTTGAAGTTCAAATTGAGGCAATTCCCCCTTCTCTTCTTTGCTCCAAACATTCAAAAATAGCTACAGTAAAAATATAGCTTTCGGAAAAGCAGGATAACCACACTAGTAAACCTTCGAGGTTTTCAAAACCTCAAAGGTTGAGAAAGACTTCAAAGGGTCAATTCCATCACCACATCATCCATCACGTAGCCGTTTCCGATGTCGATAACTTCTTTGTAGATTTCCTGAAAGCCCATTTTGAGGTAAAAGTTGATTGCATTTTGATTGTACTTGTTGACGTTGAGTAGCAAGCTTTTTTGACCCGCATTTTTGGCTCGGTTGGCTACTTCCAGGATTAGTGCTTTTCCCACGCCTTTTCCCTGAGCTTCGGGCAAAAGGTAGATTTTATGCAGCTTGGCTTTTTGTCCTTCTGCATAATTAAGCTCAAAACCCGCAAATCCGAGATCTTTTTCATCTTCTTCAGCCAGCAAAAAGGTATGCCCTTTTTCCAATTGTGATTCCAGCATCTTGAGGTCATACATCCAGTTGAGCATGTAGTCGATCTGCTCCGAGCTCAGGATATTGGCAAAAGTCGATGGCCAAGTGCGATGAGCGACGGATTGAACTTTGGTGAGTTCTTCTTTGGTGAGCTGTCTGATTTTCATGTACGATTTACGATTTTAGAATTACGACCGGCAAATTAGATTTGAACGTTTTTTCAAGTGGATACCTCTGGACAATTCCGCCAAACTCCCTTACCTCCCTTCACCTCAACTCAATTTTCAAATCTTCCAATCTTTCAATTTTAGAAATCCAAGAGCTCCTTCAATTTCCCCTTAAACCGCTCAGTCGGCAAAAACTGCTTTTCCAAACTCGGAGCAAAAGGAACTGGTGTATCCAAGCTTCCTTCTCGCATCAAAGGAGCGTCAAGGTCTTTGAAGCAATGCTCGGAAATCCAGGCACAAATCTCTGCTCCGATTCCTCCCGTCAAGGTGTCTTCGTGGAGGAAAATCACCTTTCCGGTCTTTTTCACCGTGGCATCTACGGCTTCCTGATCCCAAGGCAAAAGGGTTCTTAAGTCCAGAATATCTGCGGAAATTCCAAGTTCCTCGACGGCCTTGATCGCCCAATGCACACCCATCCCATAGGTGATGATGGAGACTTGGTTGCCCTCTTGTGCCAAAACTGCCTTCCCGACTTCCACGGTATAGTAGCTCTCCGGTACAGGTCCCGAGATGGAGCGATAAAGCAATTTGTGTTCGAAATAGAGGTAAGGGTTTGGGTCCTCCAAAGCCGCATTGAGCAGTCCTTTCGCATCATGGGGATTGGAAGGATAGACGATTTTAAGACCGGGGGTATGGAAAAACCAGGCTTCATTGGACTGGGAGTGGAAGGGTCCTGCGGCTGTTCCTGCTCCGGTTGGCATTCGGATTACCACGTCTGCTTGCTGTCCCCATCGGTAGTGGATTTTAGCCAAGTTGTTCACGATTTGATTGAAACCCACGCTCACAAAGTCCGCAAACTGCATTTCGACCATGGCTTTGTAGCCCTTGATGGAAAGCCCAAGTCCGGCGCCGATGATGGCGCTTTCGCAAAGTGGTGTATTGCGCACCCGATCGCCTCCGAATTGGGTTTTGAAGCCATCCGTGATTTTGAATACTCCTCCATATTCTCCGATGTCCTGACCCATGAGAATCAGCTTGGGGTACTTTTCCATGGACAGACGAAGTCCATCGCTGATAGCATCGATGAAGCGCTTTTCAGTACTTTGCCCCTCCGGAGCGATGACTATTTGGGTAAATGGTGCATAGACATCTGCCAGTTCTTCCTCCAAGTTTGGCGTGATGGCTTCCTCGGCAAAGGCGATCTCCAAGGCATCGTTGATCGCTTTTTTGACCTTTTTATTCAATTTCTCTTTGGTCGCCGCATCGAGAACCCCAATGGATTCCAAATAGGCTTCGTAATTGTCGACCGGATCGAGTTGGGCCCATTCTTCCATCAGGTGCTTGGGAACGTACTTGGTGCCGGAGGCTTCCTCGTGGCCGCGCATGCGGAAGGTGATGGCTTCGACCAATACAGGTCTTGGATTTTCGCGGATATCTTCCGCTAGTCTTAGAATGGTGTCATAGACATCCAGGACATTATTTCCCTGCACACGAACTGCTTCCATTCCATAGCCGGGTCCTTTTTCGGTGAAGTATTTGAAAGCAAACTGCTCCTCGCTAGGGGTGGAAAGTCCATACCCATTGTGCTCGACGACAAAAATCACCGGCAATTTCCAAACTGCCGCCACATTCAATCCTTCGTGAAAGTCACCTTCTGAACTTGCCCCGTCTCCGGAGAAGACCAGCGTTACTTTCTTTTCCTCGGTAAGTTTATGTGCCAAACCGATCCCATCTGCGATGGCTAGCTGAGGACCGAGGTGGGAGATCATTCCCACGATGTGGTGCTCGATGCTTCCAAAGTGAAAAGAGCGATCGCGTCCTTTGGTGAAGCCTGATTTTTTCCCCTGAAACTGTGCAAACAACCGCTCCAAGGGCATGTCCCGACCCGTGAAAATCCCTAAGTTTCGGTGCATCGGCAGGATAAATTCGTCAGCTGCCAAGGCATTCACCGCGCCAATCGAGATGGCTTCCTGTCCCCATCCACTAAACCACTTGCTGATTCGGCCCTGACGGAGGAGGATGAGCATTTTCTCCTCGATCCGACGGGGCATAATCAAGGATTCGTAGAGTTTGAGGAGGGTTTGGTCGGAGTAATTTTTTCTGTCAAAAGTCAGTATTTGGGCATTTGGGGCAGTGAATTCCATACGATTCGATTTGGGAATCTAAGGTACAGGAAGCACCGAAATCGGCAAAGGGTTTTTGGGATTGTAGATTTTTAGGTTAGAGGTTCCCGCAGAAGAACGCAGAAAAAGACGCAGATGTACGCTGATTTAAATTTTGGGACTTCGGTAGTTTAAATCCGACGTCCGAAATCTAAAAATCCGAAATCGAAACTCCCTTGCATAGTGCCCCGACTTTCGTCGAGGCAAAAAGTAAATGCAAGGAGTTAAAAAGTATTTGCTGTACGATTCAAAATTAGACAAAGCTTTTCCCCGAGTACGACATCCTACGTTAAGCTTGTTTTATCAAAGTGTTAAGCGGGGAGGTGGTAAAGTTGCAAAGTGTAAAAGTTGTAAGGTTAGGTGATTCCACATTACAACTTTTAAACCTTACAACCTTTTCAACCCTTTTTTAATTACCTTTGCCCTCCCAAATCGAAGCCATTTCTGTGAAAGCGAGAACATTAAAGAAAGACAAAGTCAATATCATCACCATGGGTTGCTCCAAAAACCTGGTGGATTCCGAAGTCCTCCTGACTCAACTCAGAGGTAACGGCATCAACGCCAGCCACGAGTCCAACTCCGATGACAACAACATCATTATCATCAACACTTGCGGATTCATCGACAATGCCAAGCAGGAGTCGATCGATACCATCCTCCAGTATGTAGATGCCAAGGAGCAGGGTTTGGTGGACAAGGTGTACGTGACCGGCTGTCTTTCTCAACGCTACAAGGACGATTTGGAAAAGGAAATCCCTCAGGTGGATGCATTTTTTGGCACGCGTGATTTGCCTGCGATTTTGAAAAAATTTAAGGCAGACTACAAGCACGAGTTGGTGGGTGAGCGTCTGTTGACTCACTCGGCCCACTACGCCTACATGAAGATTTCAGAAGGTTGCGACAGGCCATGTTCCTTCTGTGCCATTCCGCTCATGCGCGGAGGACACATCTCCAGACCTATTGAGGAATTGGTCAAAGAAGCCCAGCATAAGGCAGCCAACGGAACCAAGGAATTATTGCTGATTGCGCAGGATTCTACCTATTACGGTTTGGATTTATATAAAAAGAGAAACCTCGCCGAACTCCTTCGCAACCTCTCCGACGTGGAGGGAATCGACTGGATTCGACTTCACTATGCCTACCCGACGGGTTTCCCGATGGATGTGATCGAGGTGATGAAAGAGCGTCCGAATATCTGCAAGTACTTGGATATTCCTTTGCAGCACGGTTCGACTGATGTACTGAAGGCCATGCGCCGAGGCACCACCCGTGAGAAGCAGGAAGAACTCATCCATAGCATCCGCGAGATGATTCCGGAGATTGCGATCCGAACTACCCTGATCGCCGGACATCCGGGTGAGGGAGAAAAGGAATTTCAGGAGATGGTGGACTTTGTGGAGCGGATGAAATTTGAGCGATTGGGTGTGTTTACCTACTCACATGAGGAAAATACCCATGCGTTCTCCATGGAGGACAAGCTTTCTCAGGAAGAAAAGCAGGACCGCGCCAATCACCTGATGGAAGTACAGGAGCAAATCAGCTACGACCTCAATCAGGAGAAAATCGGCAAAACTTTCAAAGTTCTGATCGATAAAAAAGAAGGAGGCTACTTCGTCGGCCGAACCGAATTTGACTCTGTCGAAGTGGACAATGAAGTGCTGATCGATGCCTCGAAGTTTTACTGCCGAGTGGGGGATTTTGTTCAGGCCAAGGTCTTTGACGCGACGGAGTTTGATTTGTATGCGACGGTGGAGGGATAAGGCGTTGGGTTAAAATTGCTAGATATAGTGAGGTGATTATTTCAAATGGTATTTAATCATTACCAAAGGAGAGTTAGGTGTTAGGTTTTTAGCCATCTGAAAAAAGGGACTGTTTTCTGGAATTCTTCCTTTTTCAAAATGGTCCACAAGGTACGATGCCTCCATTATTGAAATTAGGTTTTCATCATCTAATAATACCGGCATAACCCAATTATGCCCTCCGTCCAGATCATTTTTGATCTCTGAGAATAAAATGCTCTTTTTATTTTGTTTATTGTAAATCAGATTAGTGTATTTCCCGTCAAAAATCATGGCTGTTACAAAATGAGTTTCATTTTCTAAAAGATTTGTAAGTTGATAGTAATAAGTTTTTTGAATTTCAGGGTCATTCAGTTTTTCTTCCAATTGACTAGAATTCTTTAACTCGGAATATGGAAAGTTAGGACGATTTGAATTGAAAAATCGTTTTTCCACGAGTTCAATTTTGTTTGAATATATATAAATCGTGTCTAAAAAATTTGTAGAAAATTGAAGCTTATTTCCTTGAGAGATCAAATTATTCCTTTCAGTGAATAAGGGAATATTTACCCTTTCTAATGAGGAAGGTACTCTTTTTAATTCATTTGAATGTAAGTTCCATGTCCATAGAATGGAAATATCATCTGGTCCTTTAAAATTTTCATGAAGTCCTTTTGATTTATAAAGTAAATATGTATCTCCTTCGATATGTTGAATTTGGGAAATAATTCCTGGTAGTTTAAGTTCATCTAAAAAATTACCATTAAAATCATACCTAATAAGTTTATTTAGAGTAAGGAGGTCTATTGTTTTTTGATTTTTATTGATTGTGAAATCAAGAAAAGTCAAATACTCACCTGGGCCTTCTCCATAGTTATGAATGTTACTGACAAGCTCAAAGTCCTGATCGATTATCGAAATCCCTCTTGTGATCTCATAATCAGCTAAAAAGTAAAAATTTTCAAATTTTTGAGCTTCGTCAATTCTTGCAACCTTAGCTTCAGCAGGAAGTATTGAATATTCTATGTCTTTTATAAAATTACTTAGTTTTATTGTTTTTTCTTCCGGAATAGGAATGGGTGTTAAAGTTATAAGTCCATTTTTATCATCTATTGGACGACACCCAATTATCGTGATTATTGTAGCGAAAAAAATAAGCGGTTTATTCATCATGGTGATAATTGTAATATTTAATAAAAATAATTTAAAATTCCAGAAAGGAAGCGAAGTATAAATTTGACCTTTCTGGAATTTTAAAATAATGAAGTTATGGGGCCATTGAAAGGTCACACACCTCATCGCAAGGTTTTTGTTCAAATGCAGCACAGTAGTCGTTGCCCCATTCACGGCATTTATCAACTATTGCAATACATCCTAGATTGTATCTTCCACAATAATCCGGCAACTTGTAATAAACCCCAATTTGAGCAGAAGAGGGATTCGTGATGAAAGATGAAAACACTAAAATTCCAGTGAAAAAGAAAATAAGAGTTTTTTTCATATGTTTAGAGTTTGATTAATATGAATATAATACACTAATAGAAGTACACTCTGCTTTGTTGATGAGAGTTTTTTTTTTTTATTAAGTGGGTTTTAAATTACATGACCGGATGTTGTAACATGATTATTCAATAGGAAAGTAATTTTGTTTGCCCTTTCCCCACGATCCTCTAATTTAGCCGATCTAAAATCCCCCGAATGAAGCTGATCGAAATTACCAATCCTGCCCATCAGAAAGAGTTTATCGAGATGGCGGTAAAGCTGTATCGAACCGAGAAAAACTGGATTCGCCCGCTAGACAATGACATTGAGGGACTGTTTCACCCCGAGACCAACAAGCTTTTCCGAAATGGGGCAAAGGCCAAACGCTGGTTGCTTCAGGACGATAAAGGAGAATCCATCGGTAGAATCGCAGCTTTCGTCAATCCCAAGATGAAGGAAAAGCAACCTACGGGAGGTGTGGGTTTCTTCGAATGCATCGATAGTCAGGAAGCGGCTTTTCTCCTTTTCGATACCGCAAAAGCCTGGCTTCAGAGCGAAGGCATGGAGGCAATGGATGGTCCGATCAATTTTGGTGAACGCGACAAATGGTGGGGCCTCTTGGTGGATGGATTTTCCGAACCGAATTATAACATGCCTTGGAATTTTCCTTACTACCAGAAGTTCTTTGAGGATTACGGCTTCCAACTCTATTTCAAGCAATACACCTACATGCGTCCGGTGCAGGATCTCGGCTTTGATGATAAGATGATTCAGCGTGCCAATGCTATCATGGCCAATCCGGATTACACGTTCCGATACATTCAGGGAAAAGAGCTTCAGGAAAAAGCGCCGGAGTACTTCATGACCGTGTATAACAAAGCTTGGGCGCGGCACATGGGCAAATCGATTGCCTTGAAAGAAGCTCAACTCATGTTTGGCAAAATGAAACCGATCATCGATCCGAGATTGATTTACTTTGCCTTCTTCAAAGGTGAACCGGTAGGCTTTTTCATCCAAATCCCGGAGATCAATCAGATCTTCAAGCATGTGAATGGGAAAATGGACTTGATCGGGAAGCTAAAATTCCTGTGGTACAAGACCTTTTTTCCACCCAATAAGATGCTCGGTTTAGTCTTTGGTGTAGTGCCGGAGCATCAGGCCAAGGGTGTAGAAAGCGCCATGATCATCAGCTATGACAAGATGAGTGGAAAGTCTTCTTTCCCATACAAAACCATCGAAATGAACTGGATAGGGGACTTCAATCCCAAAATGATGCGGGTATGTGAGCAGCTACTTGCGACGATTTACAAAACACACCATACCTACAGATACCTATTCGATCGAGAAAAGCCGTTTGAGAGACATCCGATCTTTGATTGACGAGTTACGAAGGACGATTTACGACACAACCTCGAACCTCAAAGCTGATTCTCCCAATTGAGCTTACCAAGATTAATGTCGAATACCGATCATCGAATTTCGAATAATGAAGTAAAACCCAGCTTTCTGACCAATCTTCCAATTTTGAAATGTTTCAATTTTACAATCCTTTATAAATGAAAAAATACGATGTAACCGGCATTGGAAATGCCCTAGTAGATATTGAATTCAAAGTGACTGACCAGTTTTTCCAAGATAATGGTGTGGAAAAAGGGCTGATGACCTTGGTAGATGAAGAAAGACAAAATCACCTGATGAGAGTCATACATCATGCTGAAGCTAAAAAGCAGGCAGGTGGATCAGCGGCTAACTCCATTGTGGCGGTGAGCCAGTTTGGAGGGAAATCTTTCTATTGCTTTCGTGTGGCTAACGACGAATTGGGTCACTTTTACCTGAAAGATTTGAATGAATCTGGAGTAGACATCGCCTTGGAAGAGGATCGCCTCGAATCAGGAGTGACGGGCAAATGTCTCGTGATGGTCACTGAGGATTCCGAACGTACGATGAATACCTTTTTGGGTATTACTCAAAATTTCTCGGTTCGAGATATTCAAGATTCCGCGATCAAGGACTCTAAATATCTTTTTATGGAAGGATACTTGGTGACTTCTTCAAATGGCAAAGAGGCCATGATGCATGCAAAAAGAGTTGCAGAAGAGTCCGGAACCAAAGTTGCCTTGACCTTCTCAGATCCTGCGATGGTGAAGTATTTCAAATCCAACTTTGATGATATCATCGGGGCGAGTGTAGACTTACTGTTTGCTAATGAAGAGGAAGCCATGCTGTTTACAGGTAAGGATAACTTGGTGGAGGCACGTGAGGAAATGAAAAAGGTAGCCAAGCATTTCGTGATTACTCAGGGTAAAAATGGGGCGATGATTTTTGACGGGGATACCTTTATAGATATTGAACCCTATCCGACTACAGCTATAGACAGTAATGGTGCGGGCGACATGTTTGCCGGAGCATTTCTGTATGGAATTACTAATGGACACAGCTATGCTTCAAGCGGAAAATTGGCCTCCATGGCTAGTTCAAGGATAGTAAGTCAGTTTGGTCCGAGATTAAAATGGCATGAGGCCAAAGAAATCCTCGCTAGATTGAACCCTTAATTTTTAGAGGCTGCTTTTACAGGCAGCCTCTTCGTTTGTCCGCAGAATCCTGCAATGATGGAATTGAATAGGGAATTTTCCATAAAACAGGATAATTTTCCGTCTATCATTCCATTTTGAATTCTTACTTCTAAACAAAAAGTGAATTAATTCAGTAATATTCCAACTATAAACCTTATCCAATCTTTTTATCATGAAAAAAACTACCCTCTTGGGCTTTTTGGTCGGCGTACTGGCGCTTCCCTCTTGGGCCCAAAACAAGATCGAATTCAAGGAATTTACCTTGGACAACGGACTGCATGTGATCATGCATCAAGATAATACAACTCCGATTGTGGTCACCTCGGTGCTTTACCATGTGGGATCGAAAAATGAAAATCCTCAACGAACTGGATTTGCACACTTTTTTGAGCACCTGATGTTTGAAGGTTCTGAAAACATCGAGCGTGGTCAGTACATGAACATCATCCAAGGCAGAGGAGGAACACTCAATGCTTATACTTCTAATGATATCACGTACTACTATGAATTGTTGCCATCTAATGAACTGGAATTGGCACTATACATGGAAAGCGAGCGCATGCTCCATTCCAAAGTAGACATTACCGGTGTGGAGACTCAGCGTGAGGTCGTCAAAGAAGAAAGACGTCAGCGTTACGAAAACCAGCCTTATGGAACCATTTTGCCAGAGACACTCAAAAGAGCGTACCAAGTGCACCCCTATCAGTGGGCGCCAATTGGATCCATGGATCACCTGAACGCCGCGACCATTGAGGAGTTCCAGCAGTTTTACAAGGACTTCTATGTGCCAAATAATGCGACGTTGACCATTGCCGGTGATATCGATTATGCAACTACCGAATCTTTGGTGAGGAAGTATTTCTCAGAAATTCCAAAAGGAGTCAAGCCCATTTATCGTCCGAATGTTGTTGAGCCAAAGAAAACAGCAGAAATCCGTGATGTCATTTATGACAACATTCAGATCCCTGCGGTGATTCAAGCCTACAATCTGCCTCCAAGAAATCATCCGGACAGCTATGCGCTTTCCATGCTTTCTACCTATCTGACTGGAGGGAATTCCTCCCTCATGACCAAAGAGTTGGTGGATAAGCAGCAGAAGGCCCTTGCAGTAGCGGCTATTCCTTTGGAACTGGAAGACGGGGGTGTGTTTTTAATGTATGGCATTGCCAACATGGGCGTGGAGCCAAAAGCTTTGGAAGCGGAAGTTGACCGATTGATCAAGCAGGTTCAGGATCAGGGTATCAGCGACGAGGAATTTTCCAAGTTGAAAAACATCATGGAAAACAACATCGTGAGTGGCAACTCAACGGTGGAGGGTATTGCAGAAAATCTGGCTGAGGCAAAGGTGATTTATGGCAACACCAACTACATCAACCAAGTGATGGATGCGTATGCAAAAGTGACCAAAGCGGATATTCAGCGTGTCGCCAAAGAATACATGAATCTAAACGGAAGGGTAGTACTTTACTATTTGCCTAAATCCGCTCTGCCAGCTACTGAATAATTGTTTGACCTATCAAAAAAAACTGACATGAAAAAAATAGCAATAGTAGTTGTATTGACGCTTTTGGTAGCCATGAGCGGCTTTGCTCAGGTAGACCGTAGCAAATTGCCTGCCGCAGGACCTGCACCTGAGATCAAAATCAGCGAAGCCGAGACCTTTACTCTTCCCAATGGATTGAAGGTGTTTGTGGTAAAAAACACCAAGCTTCCAAGAGTGTCATTTACCTTGGTTTTGGAAAGAGATCCAATTTTGGAAGGAGATAAAGCTGGCTTGTCTGGCTTTGTTGGGGAGATGATGATGGGTGGTACAAAAAACCGCACCAAAGATCAACTCGATCAGGAAGTTGATTTTATTGGCGCTAGCTTGAGCGCATCATCCACTTCCATGTTCGCTTCCTCTTTGAAAAAGCACCAAGGAAAGATTTTGGAATTGATGGCAGACGTACTTTTCAACCCGGTTTTCCCTCAGGAGGAATTGGATAAGTTGAAAAAGCAGTCCCTAACAAACTTGGCTCAAAGCAAGGACAATCCGAATGCGATTTCTTCCAGACTTTCCAGAGCGGTTTTGTATGGAAAAAATCACCCCTACGGTGAGTCGCAAACAGAGCAGACTACCAATAACATCACAGTAGCAGACGTTCAAGCCTACTATAAAACCTACTTCAAGCCGAATATCGCCTACCTAGCCATCGTTGGAGATATGGATAAGGCAGAGGCTCAAAAGATAGTAGCGCAATATTTTGGTGCTTGGCAAAAAGGCGAGGTGCCTAAGTTCACCTATCCAATGCCTCAGCGTGCAGCCAAGCAGGCAGTGGCTTTGGTAGACAGAAGCTCTTCCGTACAATCCGTAATAAATGTAACTCAGCCGGTTCAGATGAAAATCGGGGACGCAGATTACATCTCCAGCCGATTGCTCAATCAGATCTTGGGTGGCGGTTCGGCTTCCCGACTCTTTATGAACCTGAGAGAGGACAAAGGATACACTTATGGTGCTTATTCTTCCATTGGTGCGGATAAGCTAGTAGCTACGATTTCTGCAAATGCTTCTGTAAGAACGGAAGTGACTGATTCGGCAATCTATGAGTTTATTTATGAGATCAAAAATCTGGTAGAAAAAGGAGTGACTGAGGAGGAATTGGCAAAAGCAAAGGCAGAACTCTCCGGAAGTTTCGGGAGATCTCTTGAGCAGCCTGCTACTGTCGCAAACTTTGCGTTGAATATCGATCGGTATAAGCTACCCAAGGATTATTACGCCACTTACCTTCAGAAGCTCAATGCCCTCACAGTTGCAGATATCAATGCCACTGCTAAAAGACTGATCGATCCAGACAAATTTATCATTACCACTGTGGGTAACGGTGCTGAGATCAAAGAAAAGCTGAAAAAGTTTGGTGAGGTAATCGAATACAATAACATGGGAGAGCCTGCCAAGCAATTGGTAGCTGATGCAAATATGACTGCTGAAAAAGTCATTGAAAACTACATGAATGCAATCGGGGGTGCACAGAAGGTAAGTGCTATAAAAACGGCAAAGATATCCATGGATGCCAACATCATGGGAAATGCCTTGACGATTGCCTTTGTGTATGATTCCGAAAATGGACGCTACGCGCAGAAGCTATCTATCGCTGGAAATGTCATGCAGAAAACCAGCTTGGTAGATGGAAAAGGTACCATGACCATGCAGGGCCAAAATGTACCACTCAGCGATGCGCAATTAGCTGAAGCAAAGTTGAACTCTTACTTATTCCCAGAGGCGATTTATAAGGAAAAAGGGTATACGATCACCTTTGACGGATTAAAAGATGTAGACGGTGTCCCTGCCTATAAAGTCATCATTGCCGATGGCAGCGGAGCCAAGCTGACCAATTACTATGCACAAGAATCTGGATTGAAAATCAAATATGAAAATCCAGCCTCAGGTGATACCTACTATTCCAATTACCAAGCAAAAGATGGCGTGTTAATTCCAATGGCTTGGACATTGAAATCTCCGATGATTCCTGTACCTCTTGAAGCAAAAGTGACCACGTTGGAACTTAACAGCCCGGTGACTGATGCTGATGTAAACTGATTTTAACTTTGGCTGCTTCTTATTTGGAGGCAGCCTTTTTTATTTCTAACCAATCTGTTTTCAACTATGAAAAAACTTCTTTTACCACTCGTACTTTTCCTGATTTCCACGGGATTTTCATTTTCAGAATCTGTCAAAGCAGACTCAATTTCAAAAAATGGAATTTCGGTTTTGAATGATCCGGCAACCATTATTGCCAATTACATCAAGGCTGTGGGTGGCATAGATAAAGTAAAGTCGATCAAAAATGCCAGCTTGACAGCGGAAGCTAGTTTTCAAGGGCAGGTGATCGAAATAAAGACGGTTGCAGATGCGGAAAATTCCCGCCTGATGCAATCTACCTCTGTAGGAGGGAATGTGATGCAAAAGACGCTTTTCAGTGGAGGCAAAGGCCAAGTGGTGATAATGGGCCAAATGCAGGAATTGCCGGATGAAATGGCGGTCATGTTGAAGCCACAAACGTATGTATTCCCTGAGATCTACTATGAGGAGATGGGATTTAAACTTGCCTTTTTGGGTACTGAGGAAATGGATGGAGAGCAAGTCCATAAACTGGAAATTACAGCTCCAAATGGGATGGTGACCAACGAATACTATTCTGTCAACTCTGGACTAAAACTCAAGACGAGCAGTCAGGCAACTGGGGAAGTCAGGTATTCTGACTATCAGGAGATTGAAGGGGTAAAATTCCCTATGGCACTTTCTATCAAAAATCCAATGCTACCGGTTGCCTTGGAGACCAAAATGATCTCTGTAAAATTCAATCAGTCCTTGACTGACGCTGATTTTCAATAAGTCAATTCGCTCAATTTGTATTTAAAATAGCCCCTTCATGGGGCTATTTTAGTTTCTCCACCTGTCAAAAAGCTCACTATTTCCAATCGCTTCCAGTTTTAATTCTGGGAAAAATAGCTGGTCTGTAGAGGGGATATTTACTTCGATGACTCTCCCCAGTCTATCTAGTGTTAATTCGAGTATGGTTCCGTTTTGACTTTCGGAATTACTCAGGATTTTATCCTGTCTCATCAAGATTCGGTAAGCTACTGCCTCAGGGTGGATTTGAGTAATAAATCCCTGAGCATCCACTCTGATACCCCAAGAATGAAGTAGCCGATCTTGGCTGAAGGATTCGTGGAGTGTCAATCCTATTTCTGAAAGCAATTCCTTGAGTCTAGGGAAAAGGTCTCGGTGGCCATAGATAAAGTCAGAGAAAAATCTGTTGATTTCCTCCGAATTGGAAAAGGACTCCATAATAAGTGATTCAAAATCCTGCCAGGTATAGCCAATAAATGGTTTTCCAAATTTTCCCCAGGCCCTCTTCATGAGGTTGGAAAGTGAACTTCCCTCTTTGATAAGCAAGACATCTATTCCCAAAGCCAAAAGAGCTCCTCGGGTGTAGATATTTACTTTTCGGTCTGGAATTCCGGGTACATAGCCATCTAGCCATAAATCATAAGAAGATTCTATGATGTTGTAGTTTTTCCAACCTTGATGTGCAGCTTCCCTTGAGAGAACTTTTTGGAGGTGTTTGAGGTAAGTGGGGAGATCATATACCCCAGATTTGAGCAGATAGAGATCTCCCATGTAAGTTGTTATTCCTTCTAAAATAAGCCCCGCTTTGGTATAGGTCTCTTTCGAAAAATCATACGGAAGTAACTCTTTGGGGCGGATCCGGCAGACATTCCAGGCATGGTAGAGTTCGTGGCAACTGATGCCCAAGAGTTCCTCCATTTGCTCAGGATCTGTCAAGGAATCAGCCGGACCAAAAGTAATGACCGTTCCACGCCTGTGCTCGACTCCGTGGTAATGGGCATAGGGGAGGAGTTGGAAGATAAAGTGGTATTCCGTTTCGGGGAATTCTCCAAAATCCTGAATTAGTTTTCTGGAGAAAGCTTCGAAGCGATCGATCAAGAGCTGCCGTTCAAAGTGAACTTCACCATGAATCCAAATATGAAATTGGATTGCTTCCACTTGATAAGACCAATGTATAAGCTCCTTTGCTGCCAAAAGAGTGGAATCGGCAAACATTTGATAATCTCGAGCTTTCCAGGTTGACTCTCCTATTGAGAGTAATGTGCTAATTTGTTGAGAAAAGTGGGGCAGGTGGATAGTGACTTCGACTTCCTCCAGGCTTTTTCCCAAAATCTCAAAACAGCAGTTGACGAAGTTGAGGTACACTTGCTGATCGTCGATCCATGCACTTCCAGCATCCATTTTTCCTGCCCAATATTCATAGCTTACGGTCAGCTCTCCGCTCTCGCTTGGAAGTATTTCCCATCGGTCTTTGGAGATTTTTTCAAACGGAAGTTTTTCCCCTTGAGCATCTTTAACTTCAAATTCCCGAATATTTTGAGCAAAATTTGCCAACTGATAGCGTCCTGCTCTCCATGCCGGTAACTGGAGTAAAACAGGTTCCTTTGCGTTGCAAACAAAGGAAAGTTCGATTTCCAGAAATTGACTTGTGGGATTGGAACAGGAGATTTGGTAGCGAATCATGTCAAATGGATTGGTACTCAAAACAAATGTAAAGAGCAGATTTGTATTTAAGGAAATGGTGCATATCTTTGCAGTCCTTTTTGAGGCCAATCTCAAAGAGGACAATCAAAGGAGCAACTAGATAAAGATATTCGATCATGAAAAGAACATTCCAGCCTTCTCGCAGAAAAAGAAAAAACAAGCACGGCTTCAGAGAAAGAATGGCTACTGCTAATGGTAGAAGAGTACTGAGAGCCAGAAGAGCTAAAGGCAGACATAAACTTACCGTGTCTGACGAAAAGACATTGAAGAAATAATTCTTTGGATGGCATTTCGTATGTTCACATACGAGTATGATCCTTGCAATGAATTTTAAACTTCCAAAATCTGAGCGGCTTTATGCCGAAAAGCGTATCAAGGAACTTTTTAACGAAGGTTCCTCTTTTTTTTTGTACCCTGTCAAGGTGGTTTATCTGATCCAAAGTGAATCTCCTAAAGCAGCCAATCAAGTGCTTTTTTCTGTTTCGAAGAAAAAAATCAGAAAGGCTTCAGGCAGAAATTTTATAAAAAGGAGATTGAGAGAAGCTTACCGCCTGAATAAACACCTGCTTTCTGCCCGAGGGATCTCATTGGGCTTTATATTTGTCGGTAAACCCGATATGAGTTTTGGTGAAATTGAGCCAAGAATTAAAATGGCCTTAGAAAGACTCGAAAAGGAATTATCCCAAAATCACTCCGATCATGCTTCAAACCTTTAAAAAACCGGCGGTCTGGATTCCGGTAGTTGTGATTCTCTTTCTTGGAACTTTCGCATTTCAGGTAAAGAATGACAAGCTTTTTGCGCTAGCTAAAAACATAGATATTTTCGCCACGCTCATCCGTGAGTTGGATTCGTACTACGTGGACGAAATCAACCCTGATGAATTGGTGACTGTGGGCATCAACGCCATGTTAGAGGAACTTGATCCTTACACCGAATATATTCCCGAGGAAGAATCAGATGATTTTAGAATGCTGACCACAGGCGAATATGCCGGAGTAGGGGCGCTGATTGGAAATCGAGGTGGAGGAAATATGATTTTAATGCCATATACAGGGTTTCCAGCTCAAAATGCAGGTTTGAAAATCGCTGATTTTATCTTAAAAATTGATTCGCTGGATGTTTCCAAAAAAGCCACTTCAGAGGTTTCTGAGCTGTTGAAAGGCCCAGCAAATACTTCGGTCAAAGTAACTGTGAAGAGAAACACGGATACGCTTCAGTTTTCCTTAGTTAGGAAAAAAATTAGTCTGAAGAATGTGCCTTTTTATGGAAAACTTGATGACAAAACTGGCTATATCAAACTGTCCGATTTTACCACCAATGCTTCCTCAGAGGTGAGAAATGCCTTAGTTGCCTTAAAATCTCAAGGTGTGGATCGGCTAATTCTGGATGTAAGAGATAATCCGGGTGGGCTTTTGAATGAAGCCGTTGAAATTGTCAACCTTTTTATTCCAAAGGGGAAAGAGGTAGTTAAAACCATCGGTAAACTTCAAAATGTCAACTATACCTACAAAACGACCAAAACTCCAATCGATAAAGATATTCCATTGGTGGTGTTGATCAACGAGCGAAGCGCGTCTGCTGCGGAGATTGTAGCAGGTGCTCTTCAGGATTACGATCGGGCGGTATTGGTGGGGAGAAAGTCATTTGGAAAAGGCCTGGTTCAAACAACCATTCCTTTGACTTACAATGCCCAGGTAAAAATCACCACAGCTAAATATTACATTCCTAGTGGCCGGTGTATTCAGGCGATCGATTATGCGCAATCAAGAGAAAACGGTGCTGTGACTACGGTGCCCGACTCTCTTAGAAAAGCATTCAAAACAGCAAACGGTAGGATTGTATTGGATGGTGCGGGAATTGAGCCTGATGAAAAAGTGGATGAAATCACCTACGCTCCCATATCTTACACTTTAGTAGCTGGCAACCATATTTTTGATTTTGCTACTCAGTATTTCTATAGAAATAAGACCATCTCCAATCCTAAATCATTCGAAATTTCTGATCAGGATTATGAAGAGTTCAAGAAGTTTTTAGAGGGGAAAGATTACGACTACACGACTTACACCGAAAAATCTGTTCAGGATTTAGAGAAGTATTTGCAGAAGGAAGCTTACTACGAAGAAATTAAAGCACAATTGGAAGCGATAAAGCTAAAAGTCAATCATAGTAAAGAGAATGACCTCAATACACATAAGAAGGAAATAAAGAAGATTCTGAGTGAAGAGATTGTTTCTCGGTACTATTTCCAAGAGGGAATGATTGAGGCAGGCTTGTACCAGGATCCTGTCATTGATTTAGCGAAAAGCTATTTGAATACTCCTTCCAAAATTCTAAAAACGCTAACTGCCTCGGCAAAGTAAGATGGCTAAGATTCTTTCGATAGAGACTTCGACAGCTGTTTGCTCAGTGGCCATCCATGATTGTGGGAAGTTAGTCTCTTTAAAGGAGTTGAAGGAAGACGGGGCTCATTCTGAAAAACTGATTGGTTTAATCGATTCGGTGCTCCAAGATGCTGGGCTTGACTATCCTTCACTTGATGCTATTGCTGTTTCTCAAGGTCCAGGCTCTTACACAGGTTTGAGGATTGGGGTTTCTACAGCCAAGGGGCTTTCCTATGCTTTGTCAAAACCTCTTTTGGGGATCAATACCTTGCAAGCAATTGCTTCGCATAGGAAGTATCAGAAAGGTGAGGTGGGAATTCCAGTTTTGGATGCCCGCCGAATGGAAGTCTATTGTCAAGCTTTTGGGCAGGAAGGACAAGTGCTTAGTTCTATCGAATCTATTGTTTTGAACGAAAATTCTTTCTTGAACTACTTAGAAAAAGACAAGGTTTATTTCTCTGGAGATGCAGTGGAAAAAGTAAGTACCGTGGTCAATCACAAGAATGCAGTGTTTCTTGCTGACTTAGGATTATCTGCAAACCATTTAGGCTCTATTGCCTTTGAAAAATACCAGGCAGGTCAATTTGAAGACATTGCCTACTTCGTTCCTAACTACCTAAAAGAGTTTAAAGCACTTCATTCTAAAAAGAATCCGCTTCTAAGCATATGAGTGAAATTTTAAATAGGGTTTCGAGTAGTCCGATCATTTCTCTAAACATGGAGGAATTTTATCCTCAAGAAGAAAGAGTGGTCTTTGATTTAAAGCCATTCCTCTTTCAGGAATTGATTCTGAGAGAAAAGGAGTTTAGGCAAGCATTAAAAGATCTTAGCTGGGAGGCTTATAAGAATAAGTGGGTTTCTGTTACCTGTTCGACTGATGCTATCGTTCCTACTTGGGCCTTTATGCTCGTTTGTACGTATTTGGAAGGAACAGCTAAAGGATATGCAGTAGCTGATTTGAACGGTCTTGAGCAACACATTGCAGAACTTACTTTGAATTCAATCAATGTTTATGATTTCAAAGACAGGCCTGTTGTCATCAAAGGTTGCTCAAAATACCCCATACCTCTTTTTGCATACGGTAGGCTGATTTCTCTTCTTCAGAGCGAGGCAAAGAGCCTGATGTTTGGTGAGCCATGCAGTACTGTTCCGCTTTACAAAAAAGGAAAGTCCTGATTTTGAAATAGTAAAATCAAAGTCGGAAAAAGTTTTGGATTTTTGTTTGATAAAGGCTTGCGTAATCCAATCTGCTCTTCTATGTTTGCACTCCCATTCAGGAATAAGGCCTGAAGGAAATTGATAAAAGAGTTCAGAGCGAAGAAAAAAACAAGAAAAATTTCTCTCGGATTTTTGGAAAGAAAAAACAAAATCCGATCTTTGCACTCGCTTTCGAAACAACGGTTTCGACAATCTTTCCAATGAGAAAGAAAAGTTCTTTGAAGTGATGTAAGGCGAAAAAGATAATAACCTGAGGAGAGGAGTTT
>VFQM010000334.1_pt1 | contig 55341 bp, 39 predicted proteins | sample 3512391 | NCBI WGS metagenome assembly VFQM01 (sample SAMN10412369, study PRJNA504923) | tailings metagenome | isolation source: Replicate 1 from Balatoc abandoned mine | place: Philippines | reverse complement strand
CGCTACCGCGGTTTCTGTCAGATTAGGGTACTAAACGGAATTTGTTGACGAATGTTGTCGTTCTTCATAAATAAGTTCAGTGTTTGTCATGACCGCTTCAGCGAACATGATACTTCCTGAACATGCTCAACCAAAGCCGATACGCTACCCCGAAGGCGGCACGGCCGCTTTGCTCCCCTTCTGGAAACTTCCTGCCATTCTGGAATCGACCCCGAAATGGACATTGCAAACGTCGTTCCGAACCCCCTGTTATTGGCCACACGAGATCGTCTTCGCTATAGCTCTTGCGTTCAAGTCGCTGTTGCTGCGATAAAACCATAGCGGCAGCCGATTAGTCGCCATTGTCCGCTGCGGAGCTACATGGTTCGACGAATTGGCTTCTGGTCGCTGGGCATTCTGGGGGTGCTGGTTCTTGCCTTGTTGTCGAGCGTCTGGATGCTGCTGCCGCCCGAGATTTCGGTTCCGCAGCGCTCCGACCGGATGATTTCCGGGGTCGCAATCTGGAACCCCGGCGAGCCCTTGCAGCCCAATCAGACCATCTTCATCAAAGACGGGCGCATCGCCGAAATCAGGCCAAGTCGGCCCGATGACGATCCGCCGATCTGCCCGGGCTGCATCGCCATGCCGGGTCTGATCGACGCCCACGTCCACACGCCGCCGCGGCTTGCGCTCGGCAACCAGCGTCTGTTTTCGCTGCTCTACCTGAAATACGGGGTGACGAGCGTCCGCGACCTCGGCCAGACCGACGACAGCATTGCCGGTCTGCAAGCCGATCTTGCGGAAGGACAGATCGCCGGCCCGAGGATGTATCGCTGCGGCCCGGTGCTGGATGGCGAAAACCCGGGCTGGCCCAGCGCCTTATCGGTGTTCGACACCGCGCAGGCGGTCAGCACGGTCAAGCGACTCAAGGCGGAAGGGGCCAATTGCATCAAGACCTACACTGGCCTGCCCAAAGCCGCATTCGATGCGGCTGCCGCCGAAGCGCAACGCCAGGGCCTGCCGCTGGTCGGCCACACGCCGCATGCGGTGAACCTGCGCGATGTGTCCGATTTCGAGGTCCAGCACTTCACCGGCCTTCCCTATCTCCGCAAGCCGCCGCCCAAGGGCTTCGATTATCGCAGTCAGGATGTGTCGGCGATGACCGAGGCCGACATCACCGAGGTGATCGCGCTGATGAAGGCGCGCCGCATTTCTATTCTGCCGACACAGGCAAATCAGAAGGCGCGGCTGACGGCCTCCAACCGGCAACGCTTCCCCCCGACCGAGGGCCTCGGGCATCTCCCGGAGTTCTGGGAGCAGGCCTGGCCGATGATTGTCGCGCACCCTGAAACCGACGAAGCCATCGCGAATGATCTTAATGGCATTGCGGCAGAACTGGCCTTTGTGGGCAAGGCTCGCCGCGCCGGGGTCGATGTACTGGCGGGGACGGATGTGGTCATGCCCTATGTCGTGCCGGGCGAGTCCCTGCATCTCCAGCTCGCGATGTTGACCGACGCCTTTAGCAGCACCGAAGCTGCGCTCGCCGCTGCGACACAGGTCAACGGCCGCCATGTTGACCGGGGAAGGATTGGCCGGATCGCGGTTGGCAACTTCGCGGACATGCTGATCCTGCGGAAGGACCCGCGCTCCGATCTGGCGGCGGTGAAGGATTGGTCGTTCCTGATGGTCGGCGGAAGGATGTATGAGCGCGGACAGATCGAAGCGGAGGTCAAAAGTTACGACGCGCATTTCCGCGGGGCATACTACGAGAGCGTGATGAACGGGCTTGTCGGCATTCTGGCTTCCAGCTTCAGCCGCAACGAGAGCCATTAGTCCGGTGGACTGAAGCAGGCTTTATCGAAGCTCAGACTGCGCAGGCGAAGCCCCCGGGCGGCAGCAAAAAGCCGCCATTCCGTCATCCACCCAGATTCGGTCATAAGCCTGGCCGAGGACACACGCCGAAAGCTGCCGGACGCCTACCATGGCATCGGCCCGACGCTTACGCATTTTCATTCGTCTTTGCCTACGTCTTCTGCTTTTCCAGAGCCCGATAGATGGTCATGCGCGACACGCCGAGATCACGGGCAATCTGGGCTTTAGGCACGCCCTCCGATGCCAGCCTGCAAATAGCGTCATCGTTCACCCGCTTCTGCCGGCCTTTGTAGATACCTTTGCCTTTAGCCGCATCGATACCGGCCCGCTGCCGGTCGCGGATGAACTTCAGTTCCATGTCAGCCACCATCCCAAGAATGGTGATGACCATGCGGCCCATGTCGCCTGCGGTCGTCACCTCCGGCTCAAGGACCCGCAGTGAAGCTCCCTTGGCGTCGAGCTCATGCACCAAATTGAGGACGTCGCGTGTCGAGCGGCCGAGCCGATCAAGCCGATGTACGACCAGTTCGTCACCTTCGCGCAGAAATTCCAAAACGGTGGCAAGCTCCGTGCGACCGTCGCGAGATGCCCCGGAGCTTGTCTCGGCACGGATAATCTCGCAGCCCGCCGCCTTCAGCTTGGCCTGCTGAATTTCCAGATCTTGACTCGTGGTGCTGACGCGGGCGTATCCGATGCGAGGCATGGCAAACTGTCACATTAAGGTGGTCGATACCCTGGTACTGTAACAAAAGCCGGTTCGCCACTCATTTGTGACGATTTATCTTGTAACACCGAATGATCACTTATGAGTGTGCCCAAATGTTATAGGCCCGATCCAAACCTTTCCTCAAATTTTTGCCTGTTTGCAGGAATGGCTATCCATTCGTTGAAGTCGGCAGTCGCTTGCGCAAACCTTCGCCACCCGTTTTCCGGAAGCGTCCGCAATTCTTCTATCGATATCCCGACGCCGGCGGACAGCCGGGATAGAACTTCCCCTGTTGGCTTGAGAAAAAGACGCGCCTCTTCATCCTCGTGCGCAATATTGAGCGCATTGAAACAGAAGGTCTTGAATGACACGCCATACGCCCGCGCAAGGCGTTCAACATATTGGCGGAGATTTTCGTTATCTTCTGGCCGCGGATGCAGCGGCCAAGCTGGCTCCGACATCACGACCGAAGCTCTCGATCCATCATCTGTCGCCTATAAGTTGGAGCCTGAAAAGAGCATTCCATCAAATCGCATTCCTCGATGCGCTCCCGGCCCTGCGTCAACGCATGATCGGTCGCGCGCAAAAGAAGTTCGTGCATTTCACCTATCAGGCCCTCTGAACGCTCCACGATTACCTTGCGCAAAACAGGCAGACCGAGGCCGGAGCATTCTTGAAGTGGGATAACCGTCTCAAAGCTCGCCAACAGTCGGCCCGTTTCGGCATCGTTGGCCCATCTCGGCAACAGGAATGGCTGGAAACGATTCTCCAGTTGGTCGTCGAGCCGCAGCGCAAGCCATGCATCCTTTGTGCCTATCCCGACGATCGGAATGCGCAATTCGTTACCCAAATATCGGATGAGCCCAAGAATCTCGCGCTGCCGCGATGATGAACCGCAAAGAAGGTTGTGCAGTTCGTCGATAACGAGCAGTCCGACCTCGCATGCTCGCATGAGGTTCAAGGTGATGGCGCTGAGCGTGTCGCCTCGCTGAAAATGGCCGACAGGTGCACCCAGTCCATCGAGCAGCTGTGCATGAAAGCGCGGCACCGTTGCGTTGGGCAACATCTGGATCGAAAGCACCGGAAAGATGTTGCGGTCCCGTTCCTGCGAGCAGCGCCGAGGATGCTGACGCTGAAGCTTTTCCGCGATAGTCGATTTGCCGTTATTGCTTGGTCCGACGATCAACAAATTCTGAGGCCGAACACGGCCAGCTTGCGTCGAGAGAAGCATATTCATGCGTTGCAAGGCATCCCGCGCCCGCGAATAACCGATCCAACGATCGGTCGCGAGATGGCCTAGCCGCTCAACTTTTGGCAGTTCGGCAATTCGTCTGGCCTCCGGTCGAAGATGCTCCATGGGGCCCTACCACTCTTCTATGTCGGCAAATGGCTTCGGCGCGGCGCCGACCTCGTTATGGGGTGTTTCGCTTACCTGCGGAGGTTGCGATCCCGCCGTCACCACATCCTGTCGATCTAACGGCGGCCGCGAACGGCGACGGCGGACACTTCTGGACAGCTTGGCTGCGTCGCGCTCAATCTGCTGCATCTCCTCGAAAGCCGCGAAGATGGCGTCCTCGTCCACCGCGGCATTACTTCGTTCCAGAACGCGACGGCGCGCCGCGCGATGCTCCCAGATGGTGATCGAGGGCCGCGACAGATTGCGATACGGCAACTCGAGCCATGATCCGTCGAAAGGATCGAGCACGTAAATGCGCGAAAGATCGCGCGGATCGCGGCGGAGGGTCAGTGGCCCTTCGGTTCGGGAATCGCGCGAGACGATCCACGGCTTCAGGGCGTTCGAGAAATAGCGGATGTGGTCGACTACAAAACCATCGCGCTGCAGGGTCCGATTCAGAATAGGTAGGAAGTCAATCAGATAGCTTTGCCGATCAGCGGGAATGGCAATGCCGCCGCCAGATCGGCTCAGTGCCGCAAGCCCCTCACGCACCCTCGCGAGTGGCGCAGCCCCATCCAGTCCGCGATGCCCTGATCGGTGATAGTCCTTGCAGATTGCCACAGTAAGCCAGCGTTCCAATTCTTCCAGTGTCAGGCACGCACGCCATTCGCTGTCGTATTTTCCGCGCTGCGCTGTGTTGGAAAAGGTCGTTCCCGGCAGTGAGTGAATGCGCTGCATGAGCGTTCCGATTAAACGCTCCACGATCCCTCCGAATTGCGGCTGCCCTGGTGGCCGCCAATCAATCTCGATGCTGTGTTGCGCACAGCCGCGTTCGAACGCCTGGGAGTGGAACTCGCTACCATTGTCCACGCCAATCTTCTTGGGTTTGCCCATGATCGGCCAATCGGCGCCGGTTATGCCGCGCGCGGCCATCCATAGGGTCTTATCTTCAGCTATGTGTGTGAGACAAAGCCCAACGCTGGTCGCCGACGGAGCATCGAGACTCAGGTAAAAGCCAGCTATCGCCCGGCTCATCACGTCGATAGCAACCGTCAGATACGGGCGACCGATCGGCAACCGCTCGATCGGATCGACGAGGATCACATCGACCGGCGTGTGGTCCATCTGCACGACGTCGAGCGGATGCTGCGGGATCGGTGTTGCGCCAATGATCGGCTTCGTATCGGCATCATCCTCTCGCAACCGTGAGGATACACCCCTGTCGATCCCGCGTATTCGCCGCCGGATTGTGGCTTCACTCGGGGGATGGATACCGGATTTTCGACACTCGGCCATTACCGCCCTTACAATCTCCGACGGGCGTTCTTTCTGGCGTTTGAGGTACCAGCCTTCGATCACCTTGCTGATGACTGCTTCCCGGTCCCTCGGTATCCTGCTCTTGCGCGGGGCGCCCCGGCCGCTGCGCGGAAGAATTGCCGTCACCGCCCCGCCCTCTTCACGCAGTCTACGGATCAGCTTGTAGGCCCAGCGTTCGGATATCTGCAGATCGTTCGCGGCAGCGCGCACAAGGTACGCTGGCGCTTCATGGCAGGCGGCAAGCGGTCGGAGCATAACCGCCCGCTTTTCAGCTTCCTGCCAAACGCTTTTTGGAACGGATTCGAGATCCATTGCCGACCGCGCCTCCTGCACCACGCTGACCTGTTTCCGAAAGGCTTTGCGGCATACTGAACTGCTGCGTGCACAACATCATAGCACTTAGGGGGTGGGCATGTATCAATAAAATCAGCAGGCAGTGCTGATCAGGATTGTGACAAACGACAGATATGCTCGCTGCTCGACCGACAAGCAGGACCTCACCGCCCAGCGCCGGGCGCTGATCGAGCTCGGGGTGCCCGAGGACCGCATCTACACTGACCATGGCCTGACTGGCCGCAACCGCGATCGCCCCGGCCTCGCCCAGGCACTGGCTGCGGTCCGCGCCGGCGAAACGCTGGTCGTACCCAAGCTGGATCGCCTCGCCCGATCAGTGCCCGACGCCCGCGCGATCGCCGATGAACTGGAAAAGCGCGGCGTGAGCCTCGCACTGGGCAAGCAGGTCTACGACCCCAATGATCCCATGGGCCGGATGTTCTTCAACATCCTCGCGACCTTCGCCGAGTTCGAGAGCGACCTCATCCGCCTGCGCACCCGCGAGGGCATGAAGATCGCCCGGGACAAGGGCAAGCTCCGCGGCAAGCCGCCCAAGCTCTCCGACCTCCAGCAGCGCGAACTGCTCAAGATGCACGCCACCGGCGAATACTCGATCAGCGACCTCGGCAAACTGTTCAAGGTCTCGCGACCGACCGTGTATCGGACGATCCGGCGGGGGGATGGTTCACAGCCATAGGTCGTGGTAGCGCCCCTCCCCCCAATGAGGCCCAACAGGTCGTGACCTGGCGACCCAAATCTGAGGTGAGGCCAAGCAGTTACCTCATCATTTTTTGGTCACAGCAAAATAGCTTTCGCCGGTTCCTGATACTGTGGTGCTTAGTCCGAACAGGGCACTGGCCTGCACTGCCGGCGCCGCATTGAAGTCATACCGAGGCAAGTTCCCAGCGATGCGCCAGTAACCAAATCCTTGGTCCAGAAGGACGATGGCCTTGGAGCCATTTGCGTATTGGAGCTCAAGTTTGCGTCCGTGCATGCCACTTGCCGTCACATCAATCGCGACATCGAGACCGAGCTTGTCGCCCAGCAGCTGCACCACGTCCTCTCGATCACCCTCATGATCCCAATCGTTGAAAATCCGATAGGGCACCCGCTCCTTCTTCAAGGGCTGCACGACAATATCGACTTCAACGGTTGCATCACCTTTCAGCGCTGAGGCGAGAAACTCGCAGGTACGGAGGAAAAGCAGCATGGGCAGCGGGGCATTAAGGTATCGATCCGAATAGGAAATTCGGACCAAGGCACCCGGATGCCATATGCCTGCGGCTTCCATCTGCTGCTTCAGCTTAGTCCCGAAACGGTTTCCGAACTGCGTGATCGGGCATTGGCCAAATCCCTGCATCACTTCAACTTTGTCCCCTGGCGCCACTTGGCGCTCAAGGTCGTCTGGAGAAATCGGCGCGAAGGATGTCTGAGAAGCGACGCTTCCAACAACGACAGCGTGGCTTTCGCCAACGCCCCATCTTTCACCGGGCTGCGCAGCGCTCTTATCTAGAGAGAAGAAAGCCTTGGTCCCAGCGGGAGACACGAGCTCTGCAATCCGGCAATTGCCTGACGGGCCACCTTCGGCCAGACCCAAGCCAAGGTGCAAATCGTTGCGTATCGCGGCGTCGCGCAGCGACCGTCGCTCAACTTCGGCCAAATTGCCAAAGGAACTGGGAGACAGAACGAGCGTCACAGGGATGCCACGAGCCGAGGCAGACGAAAACAGCGACCGCATCTTGACCGAGGACAGTTCCGCAAGGTCAAAAGCGTCCGGCAAAAGCACCGTGATGCTATCGCCACCGCGGGCGCGCAGCATGAGGGCGTTCGCTGCGTCGTTGACAGCCTTGGCGTCCGCGGTTGCTCGGTCCTCCTCTGGCAGCTCAGCGTTCTTCTCAAGGAATGCTTGGACAGCAGTCAATGCTGCACGGCGGTCAAGGCGGCCTTGCTGTTGATGAAGATCGGGCGCCAGCACGCAAGCCGAGCACCCCATTTCACACTCCCTTGGGCAATCGAGAGTGTGCGAAGCTCGTTCAAAAAGATGGAAAATGTCGTCGAGCAGTCTCGGTGCGTATCCGGCACCCCCAGACGCTTCATCAAAGATATAGATTGAGGGAGCCTTCCGGCCCAACTCGCCTTCTCGGGCGGCAACCGAAATGCCGAGTTCGCGCGGCTCTATGCCAAGCCAGCGAGCAAGGCTCTCGCGCAGCGCGGCACCAAGTGCCCATGCCGCGCCATCACTCTCGAGGCCCGGCAATTGCACTTCGACGACATCGGTGAGAACTTCGTGGCCAAGCGCCAGCGCGCGCGTGATCGCATATCCTTGATCGTTGCCCGGACACCGATCCGCCGCCTTTCTATCGCGCGGCGTAAGCGGCTTGTGCTCCTTGAGGGCATCAGTACCTGCCTCAGCTGCTCTTCCGCACTCGAGGCAAATCTCATAACCTTTGTCGTTCGGCCCGCGTGAATGATGGTAGATGTAACCATCGTGCGACGCGCGCACTCGGCCGGTCCCCGGTTGCAAAAGAGGTTGCCACGAAACGTCCCCGACACTGACTTTCGGGGACTTGGGTTCGATGTAGACCGCTTGGTCGGTGTCGGCGTGAGGCTGGGCGTTCCAATCGACCCTGAAGCCCGCTGGCTCAAGAAATTGCTCAGTCTTGACGTTTGGATCGCCGCAATGGGGGCAGCAATCGGCCATCTGATGATCCGAGCCGGCTCCGCCACATTGATCGCACCACCATGCCCAGCGCAAGTTCTGGGGCTCCCGCTGGCCACTGTCGATCGGGCTAAGCCAATTCAGGGTTACGCCAGCAGATTTCCAGACCAGACCATCGACAACGACTTCAGCGCCGGGCGCATACTCTCGAATGGCGATATCGGCATTGCGCGTCGGGCACTCATAGCGCCGATCACGCGCTCCTTCCTCGTCGGAACGAAGACGCTCCTGAGCCCTTTGCGTCTCAGCGCACAAGGTATCGAAGGGCACAACTGCGGTGGGGAACCCGCTCCCGGGAATCAGTGAACGGTTGGCCAACTCCTTGAGCAGGAATTCCTTGCAAAGACGCCGTGCCTGAAATTCGATCGCCTTCTTGGCGGGACCGTCGAGTGCCTCGACGTCTTCCTTGAGCCGCTGCCAAGTCCTCCGAAAGCTTGCCGCCTCTTTCTCGAACATGGCCGCAGTGTGTTCACAGATCTCGCTGTCGAACTCCAGCCCGGTGCCCTTGAGCAGCTGCCTTAGGCCAACTTCATTTGCCGCCTTGGTGGCGGGCGCTCTGGTCCATTCACAGAAGGCATCAACAGGCGGCAGCCCCTCGAACGGCCGCAGGTCGGCGCGGCAGCCGAAGAAATCGCCGGCTTTCGTCCGGGCGAATTCACCGTCGACTTCGCGGAACCATTGCGCAAGCAGATAGGCATTCGCGTGGCGCTGGGCGATCCGATCTGAATCCAGCGAAACGCGCGGCGAAGCGAGCTTTCGCGCAAGGTAGCTTGCGGGATCTGAGAATGTTTCGAGGTCGAGCGGGGTGTTACGGGCAATGGTAAGGCTGGTCGAGAACCCTTGCCCTCTACGCCCAGCTCGCCCTGCACGCTGGTTGTAGTTGGCAATCGATGGCGGCACGTTGGTCATTAGGACCGCCTCAATCGAGCCTATGTCGACGCCCATTTCCATCGTCGTTGAGCAGGCCAACAGATTGATATCGCCTTGCTTGAATTGCTCCTCAAAATCCCGCAGCCGGTGCGGCGGCTGCTGCGCACTATGCTCTTCGGCCCGCAAGTAGGGGGTCGCCAGGGCAGCCTGATCGTGAATGTCCGTCCATAAGGGTCGCTCCCGAAGAGCTCGCACGACTTCGCTATCGGCCAGCCAATCCGCGATCACTCGTTTAGTCGCACGATTCAGCGGGCGAGTATGCGGCAGCTTCGGGAACTCGACAGCCTCGACCTTCCCCCCATCAATCTTCCCAGTGGTTGCTGTGACAAGATTTGGCGAACGGCCAAATACGAGACGGGGCAAAACCCGGCGCGTGAGCGGGCACTGCCAAGCCTTGGTCACGGCTTCAACCTCAGCAGTCTTTTCGAGGCGCAGGCTAAATGTGCCGCCGACACCTTCGAGAAGCGGCGTCATGTGCTCCCAGGCCGTGCGAAGAAGTTGGTTGATCTCGTGGCGATCACGCTGTGCCGACAAGTCAAAACCCAAGGCGGTTGCGAGGAGAAGGACCGCCGTCGGTTGTGTGCCCTTGGCATTGACCGACGGCCAGACAATATCTCTTTTCGAGCCGGGAGGTTGATCGGGTCCGATGACGTTACGAGGTCTTGCCCTGCCAGGCATCCACCTGGCGTCGCCATCATCTACATCCAAGGCGAAATAGCTCCGGAGATAGTCGGCCATGAAGTAGAGGAAATCCCTCCAGTCCTCTATCAGATAGCCCTTGGCCGACACCGCTTCGGGTAGTTTGTCCTTCCCGATCCGTTCGATGGCGGGGAAGCGCAAGCGGGCAAGCCCGAGCGTTTCCATAGCGTTTGCATTTCGCGGTCTGCGGGCGAGTTCGCGCAGCAGCATGAAGCGGGCGAGCGCCTCCCGATTATCGTGATAGCGGTCGCTGCGATCAAGGTCCCAAACCTTCGCCATCATGCCGATCGTCGGCTCCGAGGCCAAAGCAGATGTCAGATCAGTCCATTTGATGCCGACGACCCCTACCCCACTTAATTCGGCGTCGATCTTGGCTATGTCGTCCTTGAAGGATGGCATCTCATGAACAAAGCTCGCCAACTTGGCGCGCTTTTCAATCAGTTTCTGCCGCTCCTCCTCTGGGAGGCTAAGACCATGAGCGGCTTTCTGCACCGCGTGATAAATGAAGCCGCGAACGAAACCACGCTCCCCGTTAGTCTCGATATTAGCGGCGAAACGCGCGGTCCCCTGCCGGCTATCCGAGAAGCTGATCAGCTGTCGCCCGTCGAATGGTAAGGCGTGGTCTGCCTCATGAGGAGAGACGCCCTCAAGCAGGATGGGCGCGGCATTCTGCGTGAGAAAGGGTGTGCCAAAACGAAAAGACAGCATCGCCGGACGCCCATGGCGCTTGCTGCTCAGACATGCGGGACAGCGCCCCTCATTCAATTGTGTGATTGCGACTTTGGCGGCACCATCCGCCAACGCGCCGCTTACGACATTAAATTCAACCTCGTTCGCCTGGGGCTGAGCGTTGATGGCGATCAGGCGGGAATGGGCGATGCCATCTGCCTGGTTTTCCTCATCATCGTCATCCTCATGGTCACGATCACGGTAACTCTGTTCGCGAAACTCATCGGCATCCTTGTCGCTCCGCCGGGGCAAGATCTTGTCACCCATATCGTCAGCAGGAAGGAACGGCTCGCCACAATCGGGGCAACTCTGGATTTCAAACACGAGTGAACGACAATGCGGACAACTGTCAGTCTCTTGGAAAAGTACCGGTCCGAACGGCCAATCTTTCGGCCGAGTGCCGCCGACGCAGTCCGAATTGATGCACGTCCAAAGGCCGGGAATGGCGCGCGTGAAGCTGTGCGCTCTCATCGGTAGAACGGGCTTGGATTCCTTCGCATTGTGCGCGGCTAGATCGAGCAAGACCTTCTCGGCCGCCCCTGCCACCGTAGACAACGATGAGAGGGTTTGCGGCTTCTCTTCGAGCATCTCAGCCACTAGGCGAGCTGCAGGGTCGGCAGAAACACTCTCTACCCTCGAGAGGTCGACAGGCTGCGGCTTGCCAATTACGACATGGGTTCGGACGAGCGGCGCACCAGCGATGTCGGACAGGAAACGCTGGAGTGAAGCGACCGCCTCCGGATCATCATCCGATCCGATGGTAGCCGAGGTAGCTACAAACCGAACCTGGTCGGGCGTGACCTCGAATGCCTTCATGACGCGCCGCAGCAGAAGCGAGAGTTCCGCAGCAGCGGAACCAATGTAGCTATGCGCCTCGTCGATCACGATCCAGCGCAGCTTGCCCTTGGATGCATCAAGTATCTTCCGATCCTCGCGCCGGATGGTCATGTACTCCAGCATCGTCTGGTTCGTGACCAGGATAGGCGGGGGATTTGCGCGGAGCGTCTCACGATACAGGACCTGATGCGGAACCTCGTGCTCGGCCTTATCGCGATTTGATTTGCGCGCCATTCTCATCAAGCCGTTGTAGAGGGCGAAGCGCACGTCACCGTTGAGCGGCTTGGTCCACGCGGTAAGACGCTTCTCTTGGCTCGCGATCAGGGCATTGAGCGGGTACAGCATAAGCGCCCGAACGCCAGACAGCTGGCCCTCGACTTCCGAGGCGCGCACAAGATCATCGAGCAGCGGCACCAGGAAGCACTCGGTCTTCCCCGATCCGGTCCCGCTGGAAACCAGTACAGATTGCGGATCTGAACTGCCAAGCAGCTGCCAGGCCTTCAACTGGTGAGCGTAGGCGGGATAATCGAAGCGCAGATCTTGATCCGGCGTTCGCGTGATCGCTTGAATTGTGCGATCATGCAGTAGCGAAACGAGTTCGTCAGGCCTCTTCCCCGACGAAACATAGCCCGGCGCTGCCTGGAAGAGCTGTTCAGACAGCAGCGCTCCATTCGAAAGATCCGTGCTTGCAAGATTGCTTCGGAGGAAGGTGTTCAGCCCCTCATGCCTGATGCCAGCGCGTGAAACAACCGCCTCTGCGAGCCCAGCTTGCAGGCGCCGGTGGACATCCATCGGCGACAGGCGAATAGGCGGGGACACATCATCAGCGATCATTTTTTTTGAGCTCCGTAAGGGCGTAGCCATAAGCTTTGGCGAAGTAGGCTGGATGACGTCGCTCGACGTCTTTCACAGTGAGAATCTGCACCTTGTCGAGGGAAATAAGTCCCATCGCTGCCAAGGCAGCTGAAAACGGCGCATCGAACACACGCATGAGGCTTTCGAGGAAGTTCTCCTTCGGAAGAAGGTCGCAAAAGGCAGGGCGGAAGGGGTTGAAGCCGCTCCCGTCGGTGTTGATGCTCTCACTGGTATGGCCCGTGAAATGGTCGCGGACTTCGTCCCAGGTGGCGGCGGAGAAGTCTCGACAAATCACCGGAGCCAACTGCGGCAATCGTGCAGCGATTTCATTCTGGCGCTCGGTAATCCTCATCAATGCCCATTGAGGGTCATCGAGGCGGCTGACGAGGTAGTGGCCTTGGGCTTCGAAGGCGGCACGCCACGACACATGAGGCAACAGGACCCAGCTCGTGCAAAGGCCTTCGAACAACTCAAGGATTGTCGAGATATGCTGCTCTTCACACCGGTACAACAGCAGCGGGGCAAGAGGTCCCGCCTCCTCAAACATCTTGAATATCTCGAACGTCTGGGGAGGAAGCCCGTTGAGCGATAGGGCTAGCTTCAAGACGGTCTGTATGGTTTCGACCACCTCTGGGGCGGTCGGATCCTCAGCAATTCCGTGGACGAGTGACTGCAGTTCCTCCTTCGCCATCTCAATTGGCCGCACCATAGCCCGACCAAGCCTGTGCTGCGGAACTTGTGTGTCGAGGTCTCCCGACACAAATCGCGGCCGCGTAAGAACCCGTGAACCCTCGCGAAGATAGATCAGCCAAGCGCCTTTGAGGCGTGGCAAGTGAATGACTTGCCCTCCAAGGCCGCTCTGTAGCCCCGCATAAAAACCGAAATCGGCCTCCTTTTCAGGGGCACCAAGCGAGCGGCCGCAGATCCGAACATTGTCCCCGACTATTGCGGTCTTGGGGCGCAGACCGTTGTTAGGCTCCCATTCGAGAGTGTTCCCAAACTCAGTGACATACCAGTGATCATCACTCCCGTTGTGGAAATCGAGCCTGACCTGCGCGTCGATGCCAAGAGGGCGAATGAGGGCAGCGATATCCGTTCGCAGTGCAGAAAGTCCCAGCGCGCCATCAATCAGCCAATTTGCCTCCAGCGCAGCGCCGGAATGCTGCCGGACGTCTGCCATCAGGCGTGACGTCGACGGCGCGCGCGCAACTGTATCGCGAAGGTCTGCAAGCCCCAGCACAGTGTCTCGGGGCAAAAGTTCTCCGCTCCACGTCGTGAGCCATTCCTTCGAACGAAGCGGAACCAGCAATTCAAAAGCTGGGACATGCGCTCCTGTAAGACGAAGAGGCAGCAACGCTCGGCGCGGTGGGTCAATCCGCACTCGCCAGTTGTTTGGCGAACGCGGAGCTTCATCCCCAAGCTCAGCGTCCCCGTCCCAACCGCTGAGTTCGATCTCGGCATGGCTGCCATTGCTCTGTTGCTTCAACGCGAAGTCAGCTGGCACAACGATGGCTGTCAACCGATCGCGAAGATGCCCTGTTGATCCATCGAGCCACGCGAATTCGCAAAAGCCAGGACCTGCATTGTCCAGATCATCGAGCCATTCACGTGTACCGACCCGCCGCCAACAAACCTCACCGCGACTGGCAACACGTCGCGAGACACCATCAGAAACCTGCGCATGAAGCGGATGCTTGAATAGCTGCTCCCCGCCCGGTGTCTGAACCCCATGGGCGGAGTCGGCTACAATAAAGAGACGATCCTTGCGGTCGGCGCTTTGGCCGGTGCGGATCAGAAAGCGGTCTCCGTTAGTCTTCTGCGCGATAATCGTACCAGCGCACCGGTAAAGGCAGCGGCCAGGCGCAAAGGCAAAGTCTTCGACTTCAATCTCGGAATTGCCGTCCTTCCCTCTCAATGACCAGTCATCGGGCACATCGACAAAAACTGGTTCCGCACGGTACGCACCCGACCCCTGGCCTGTCAGGGTGAAAGTCAATTCTTGGGCATGGGAACCTTGCCGCTCAAAGACACGAAGGCCAGCACTTACAGGCTTACCGCCCGGTAGGGTAAAGCTGGGAGCGAGGCGCTCTCCCCTGGCGTGGAACTCGACCATGACCGGGAGATCGAATGGAAACTCGATTGATGCATCGCTCCGCATGGGCCTAGCGATCCAACGGTTCGCATCCTCATGCTCAAGGTACGCCAATCGACCGGAGATTCTGTCAGCCAGGCCATCAGATGGTTGGACAAAAACCCGGCTATGGTCTTCCGGCGAAAGCGCGTGAGCGCTGTCATCCCATCGACCATCGAGGTGAAACTCAAGATATTCACGCCACATCCCGTCGCGCTGCGACATCACTCTAGCCACGCGAATGGTGCCGGTGCTCGAAAGCCTTTTCGCTTCGAGCAAGGTATCAATCAGCGCCGTAGCCGCGCCCTCGAGGGTCATCGGTAGCTGGTCACGCCAGTCCTCGTAGCACTGATCGAGGCGCACAGAGTAGGGGCGGCCGTCGGCGGGCACTTCCCTGTCAGCGAATGCCCGTAGGTCGACGATCGTCAGTGCCAGTTCCCCGCAAACCGCGTACATCTCTGGGCTGCGCCAAATCGATGGGAGCAAGAATTCATTTCGCTCGCAGATGGCGACCGCGGTGCTGATGTCCTGCATATTCGCACCCAAGAGCTCGCCAACGACCCGCTCCAGAAATTTTCGCGGCCAACTTGCTCCGATGGCCATAGCGGCGGCCGGAAAGCCACCATGCCGCGCGAGATTCGACAGACGCTGGTTTCCATGGTTGGTGATCAGCGGCTCGATTTTCCAAGCCCGAAACCCCTTGTCCGTCAGGTCGCGCCAAACATTCTGGGGGAACCTGAGACCCAGCGCATCCTCAATATCTGCCCAACGCTGGATCCCGCCTTGATAGGAACGGCGGAACCAGTCAGCAGCCCACAAAACAAACGCAGGGGCGAGGGCCGGATGAAGCTCTTGAGACTGCAGGCTCGACGATAGCTTCTTCTCGATGCGCTCGAATGTCCCAGACGAAAGCTTGTACCGATAGAGAGGCCTGCCATTCGGCCTCGGCAAGCCCAGTGCATCGCAAACGCGGCCAAGGGGATGAGGACCCGCTTCAGCAGCCTTGGCGTGTTGAATTGCTCGGATGACCAAAACCTGAGGGCCACCATTCTGATGGATTTCGGAGGCAATCTTTCGGAGCAGAATAGGGTCGCCTCGCGCCGCGTCGATCTCAGCTTGGTAATCACGTCCCTGAACCAACGAACTTCCCCCACACCCTCTTTGCCGACCGCCGCCAGTCCCCTGCCACCATTCGACTGATGACGATTAAAGCTTTAGATTCAATGATCCACATAGGGAAGAGGCTGAGGAAGCTGAGGGCGACTTGTGCATGTTCGTCGCCGGCCACTCCACGGTCCGGCGAGCGGAACGAAAATCGGGCTCATGCTGCCACATCACCCCGCCCCTGCTCCTTTGCCGAGGTCATCGAGGAACTCTGAACCGGGCTCAATACAACTGACCAGCAAGCGGTCTCTTGCTCGCGTGCAGGCTACGTAGAGGAGGTGTCGCTCCGTTTCATAAATCGCCTCGAGTTCGGCCACATCACCGATTCCAGCCATTCTCTCTGACAAAGGTATGACATCCTCGTCGCACGCCATTACGGCTATCGCGCGGAATTCGAGGCCCTTGGCCGCGTGCATGCAAGCACAACGAATTTTCGTGCCCGCACCCTCAAGGCCAGCAGACCGAAGTGCCAACTCGGCACGGGGCAACTGGAGTTCGCTCCGCACCAAAACTCCAATTTCAGGTGGGGCGATACCTGCGGTCAAGCATTCCTTGATCCAGGCGCCGACGATCTGAGCCTCGTCGTGTTCGTCCTCGGCAAAAATCAACTCCGGTTCAGGTCCGTCAAACACTGAAACGGTGCCGCGGCGCCCCTCCTCCAAGCCGTCTGAATCCGTGATCGACGGAGGTAACAGCCTGTCCGCCATAGTGCGGATCTGGTGAGACGTCCGGTAATTGACCTTCAGGCAATGACTTCTTCCCCGAATGTCGAGGCCAAGCCTGACCCAGCTGAACGGCAACCGGAAAATCCGCTGGCCAATGTCGCCGGCAAGGAACACCGCATCAGGCTTCAAACCTGCTAACTCGCCAAGAAATCGCACCTGCGGCACGGTCAGATCCTGCGCCTCATCGACGACGATATGTGCGAACGGCATTGCGACATTGGTTCGGACAAGGTCGGCCAACGCACTGTAGATCATAGGGTGTGTGACCAACCCTTTCTCCGACAGCGCGATCTGGATGTGCTCAAATACTGCCCACGCAGCTTCTCGCTGTTTCGGGCCAAGCCTCGTCCTGCGTCCAGTCCGCGGTATGTTGGCGTAGCTTTCCGCGCTATCGACGCCCCACGCGTCTACAAGCTCTGTCCATTCCTCCGACAGGAATTCGCGCGACAGATCACCGCCGAGACCCATAGCCTTGGCTGTATCGACGATTTCATCGATCTCAGACTCATCGGCAATCGCCGGGTGTCCGTGGACGGATGCGTAGAGCTCAACTGCAGCTTCATCCAGCGGCCGCACATCGATCCGTTCCCGGAACTCTGGGGTTGCCTCGATAAGAATGGCGAGCTTTTTCTCCAAGGCTTCCGAAAGCTCTGCCGAGAATGTGGTGAGCAGGACGCGGGTCGCGTGATCCTGCTCCGCCAAATGAGCCGCGCGATGAAGTGCGACGATCGTCTTTCCAGTCCCGGCCGATCCGGTGACCCGTGTTGGTCCGGTGGCAGGCTTCTCAACCAATGCTCGCTGCGCAGGGTGAAGGAACACGGCCCATTTCTCGAATGGGGCATCCAGCGCCGCCTGCAATTCCTCGATGTTGTCGAGCACGCGGAACCGCCGTTGGGAATCCGGGTGAGCGAAGGCATTGGTCGCTACAGCAGCGGGCGGTAGCTTATGGTCGGAGAGCTTTCCTCCGGTCGCATAATCATACAGCGCCTCGGCCGCTTCCGCCGGGAGGTGGTCGAACAAGCGGTCCAGCTCGTCCTCGACCATCTCTCGCACAGGCTGTAGCCAATCGCGCGGCACACCAACATCGAGCATATCGTCATCGCTGAGGGACCAGAACGGCTGTGCCTGACCTGCGGGGGCCGGCTCATCTGTCGAGACGACGGCAGTCCAGTCGAACAGTTTGCCTTCGGCCTTCTGTTCAATCACCTCAACGATCTGCATCGCGCCCGTGCGCTCGTGACGAGTGATCTTGCGTCGCTCAGCCCAGGCATACGCATCGTTGTGGTGGCCGACATAGGCGAGCACCAGATCCTCGCCGTCGCGCTTCAAGATGATGCGCAGGTCGCGGGAGACCCGGGCGGACCACATGTCGGTGTCGGCCGCCCGGTTGATCCTCTCGAGGCTGAGCCCAGCCCCCTTCAGGTTCATCATCAGGTCGACCGTGGTGATCTTGACCTGCTTTTGCTCCGGATGCGCAAGCTTATCGAGCGCATCAGCGAAGGTCGTGGCGTAGATGAGATTCACCGGGCGGTGCCGTTACGTCTTGGCACGATTGCAATCCACGGAAAGACGATCCTTTCCGGCATGCGCCCACTGAACTTGAAACCCCTGTTCTCAATGTCGAGAGCCCGCCCGCCATTCCGACCTTGACCGGGGATGCAAAGCACCTTTCGATCATTCCATAGGTCCTCGTGCAGAACCCAGATCAAAAGGTGCTCGATTTCTTCCCTAATAAGCTTTCTCGTTGTCCCGTTCGGACGTTTACCGGGAGTTTCGATGGTACCAATGCTGATGCTCGTCTCACCGTATTGCCCTCGGATTTCATCCACCTTCGGGTGATTTCGAAACCTCTTCTTCAGATCATTGGTGATGCCGATGTAGGCTATGCGATCACGGGTCGTCTGGTTCCCATAGTTCCGAATGATCGCGTAAAGATAGCCGTTCTTATAAATGTCGCTCTCGTTTTCCAACGGCAATGAGCCGTCTCTGCCAATACGGACTGGCTGCGACCAAGTTACAGTGATTGGCTGATAGAGTGGTCGTCCCGCAGCATCTTCAAACAGATTTTCGTCTTCACCAAAATCTGCGAGCCTCAGACGACGATGCATCCTAAACCTCCAGCACCCGCATAACCTCGTCCCCGAGGTGGTTGATCACCTTCACCGCCACGCGCCCATCCTTTGGCCGCGCAAAGGGCCGTGAGCGTGTCCGGTTCAGGCTCTCCCATGCGTCCGCATCGATCTCCGCCTTCAGGGTCGTCTTCAGCGCCTTGTAGGGGTCGTTCGCGCCGGGGAAGTAGGCGTGGCGGACGAAGAAGCTTTCGTAGTTGTAGTCGGTGTCGATGAACCACACGGCGATGTCATCGGCATCGCCGCTTTCGATCTGGCCGCCCTTATACATGTCCACGCCGAGCACCTCGATGCTCACCATGTCGTCTCCTTCCTCATGCACCACGATGTCGGGATCCCCGAACACGGTGAAGAGGTTGCCAGCGCCGGTGTTGGCAAGGTCGGGCATGTGCAGGTCGGGATTGATCCGCGCCTGGAGCACCGTGAGCGGCCCCATCTTGGTCAGCTCGCCTGCCAGCGCATCAAAGTTGAAGGCGGCCGCGATCAGCAGGTCGAAGCCTGCATCCATCGCCTCGCGCGCGGCAGCGGTGAGGGCGGGGCGGCTGACGGTGCCGTATTCGGGGCCGACGAAGATCGCCGCGCGGCGCGTCGGGCCGGCCTCGGTCGCCTCCTCGTCCTCGGCCTCGGTCAGCGACTTTTGCCGCACCGTGCCTTCGGCGAGGATGAACTCGCCCGGCCACAGCTTCATCGTCTCGAACACCAGCTTGTCGTCACGCGCGCGCTGCTGCACGCCGGAGCGCTTGAGGTTGTCGAGCACCATCTCGGCAAAGTCCACGCGCTCGCCACTCTGGCCTTTCTTCGCGCGGCCCTCGGCGGCTTCGATCTCGTCGAACAGGCTGTCATCGACATCGACCGCGGGGACGCGGTGGGGGGAGAGGCTTTCGACCGTGAAGGGCCCAGCGACCCGCACGCGCGTGTTGTCGGTGTAGGGCTGGTCGTAGAGGTATTCCGTATCGGCCTTGGCGGCGATGCTGGCGTCGATCTCCTTCTGGCGGGCGATACGATCGCGCCACCAGTATGCGAGCCAGCTTTCCGGGCCATCGTCAGCGGGATAAAGCCCGTCGCGCGCCTCGTTCTCCGCGATCCGCTGGCGATGCGCGGCGGTCAGCTCGCGCGGCATCTCCCATTCCTGCCAATTGGTGCCGAGAGCTTCGTTGATTTTGTGGCGCAGTTCCTCGAGGCCGGGCTGATACTGCTCCCAGATCGTGTCGATCTCGGCGTTGTTGGCGATGCTCTTGAGGGTGATGTGCGGCACGCGCTTGTAGACGAAGCCTTGGCGCAGGCGGCCATGGGTGGGGGTGTCGCGCGGAGGAGTGCGGGTGACTTCCGCCTCTTTCAGCTGCCCTTCGCGGCTGTCGGCGAGGAGATACCACGGATAGCGCGCGCCCATGATCCGCGAGCGGGCGAGCGCGAGCGCGACGCGGCTTGTGTCGATCGTGATCCAGCGCCGTCCCCATTGTTCGGCGACAAAGGCGGTGGTGCCAGAGCCACAGGTGGGATCGAGCACCAGATCGCCGGGGTCGGTGGTCATCAGAATACAGCGTTGGACGACCGCAACACTTGTTTGAACAACATACACACGGTCACTAGCACCAGCGACATCGTCCCATAGGTTGCCGAACGGGGTCGCTGCGAAATCGTCTAAGAATCGACGAAATCTAATAGTGTTGCCGGTTCCGGAATACACCCGGCTTGCGGCCATAAGGCGGCCTATGCCTGCGGGAGTTGTAGTCCAGGTTCGCCCTTTGGGCGGCAGAAATCGTCTCCCTTCAAAGTCGATAGGGTGCATCTCATGAGCCGCTGCTGGACGGTTCGACGATAGAGATACGTATTGGAAGAAACGATTATCGTCAGACAGGAAATCTTCCTCCGTGACGCGTCTCATCTCACCGTCCGGAAGCAGCACCTGATCATACCGCTCACCCGTTGTTGCGCCTTCGCCGGCACGAAGTTCCCGAAATGGCTGGCGGTATTTGGCCTTCCCTCGATCACGGCAATACCAAATGACGTAGTCGCCAACGAACGAAAGCAAGTTTGAGGTTTGGCCACCGGTCTTCTTGATGAAGATGATTGCGCCGAAGTTCTCCTCCCCAAACACCTCATCCATCAGCGCCCTCACGCGGTGCACGTTCTCATCGCCAATCTGGACGAAGACGCTGCCACTCTCGGTCAGCAGATCGCGCGCCACTGTCAGTCGGTCGCGCAGATAGGTGAGGTAGGAGTGGATGCCGTCGCGCCAGGTGTCGCGGAAAGCCTTCACTTGCTCCGGCTCGCGCGTCAGGTGGTCAGCCTTCTTGTCCTCCACTTTCGTGCTGGTGGTGGACCACTGGAAGTTGGAGTTGAACTTGATGCCATAGGGCGGGTCAATATAGATGCACTGCACCTGACCCTTCAGCCCCTCGCGCTCGGCCAGCGATGCCATCACCTTAAGCCCGTCGCCCAGGATCATGCGGTTCGACCAGTGCTGGTCATGCGCGTAGAACTCGGTGCGCGCTTCCGGGCTGACCCCGTTGAAATCGGCGAAGAGATCGGGCGTGTCGCCGGTATCGGCGCGGGCTGAGGCGCGCTTCAGATCCTCGATCAGCGCCTTGGGGTGGATCTTCTCCTGAATGTAGAGCGGTGGCGCCTCAACCACGAGGTCCGACCAGTCCGCCATATCCTTGCCGCGCCAGACGAGCTGCGGATCGAGATCGGGATTGCGGCGCTCATAGGCGACTTGGATCGGACGCTTGATTGCGGGATCGAGGAAGGTTTCGAGCTCCGCCGTGGGCGCATTCTTCCGCGTCGCCTCGTCATGGGTGAGCGTTTCGACAGAGAGAGGCTTCTTGGCCATCAGGCAGGGTCCTTGTCAGGGCAGAGCGAAGGGTAGCGGTTGCGGAGGTAGGTCCAGCTTTCGGCCATCTCCGGCCAGTCGGCGAGGGGGGCGAAGGCGTGCTCGATCGACTTCTCGATGAAGTGATCGTGATGGACGAGGCTGGCGCGGAAGGCGGCGAAGGCGTCGTCGGCAAGGCGCGCGAAGCCGGGTGAGGTCACAAGGTGGAGGGCGCGATTGCCGGAGGGCGAGAGGTGAAGATTGCGGACGGCGTCGAAGCGGTCGGAGCGCCGCTCGATCTGCCATGCGAGCATCTGCTGGCGGGCGAGCTGGTAGAATGGCTCGTGGAGGATGTCCTCGAAGGTCAGCCCTGTGTCGGCGCGCAGCGGGCCTTGAGGATCGAAGAGCTTGTCCGCATATCGTTCATTGCGCTTGCCCTTCTTGTCCTTCGACAGCTGGTGCTTGCGATACTCCTCGGTGTATTTCCACTCGATGAGGAGGAGCGTGCGCCTGCCGCTCGCATCGACGAAGGCCACCGCGGCGTCGGCAGCAGTGGCATTTGCACCCCGGCCGGGCGGGCGGCCATTGCACTCGTCGAGGAAGTCCTTTTTGTCCGGCCCGGTGTATTCGAAGGCGACGAAGCGATGCGCGCCAGCGGCCTGATCTTCGATCTCCAACATGGTCGGTGGCGTGATTTGCAGCACGTGCCCGACCCACTTCGACAGCGCTTCCGGCTTGTCCGCAAAGGGCATGAGGAAGTTGAGGCAACATGCCTGCGACGACCTGCCGTGGCCGACAAAGGTGTGAAACTGGATGGCGAGCTTTTCGAAGAGGTTCTTGGTGGTCTGGCGGATCGGCCCCTGCAAGCCATGATAGCGGTCATCCCCGGCGAGGATGAAGGCGTGCTTTGGGTGTTTCCTGAGACCCGCAAACTCGCGAGCGTAGAATTCAACCTGTGCGGACTGCTCGGTTGCCGCAAACCGACACCGCCGTTCCAGCAAGCCCCTCGTCAGGTCGCTCATGCCTCGTCCTCTAGGCGGAGGTGGGCTGCTGAGGCCGCCACATACTGCTCCGTCTTGGCAACCAGCCATTCTGCCGCGGCAGCGATCTCCGACTGGTTGGACCAGTCGACGTCGCGGTTGGCGCTGAAGGGGTAATCGGGGTTGCCAAGATCGACGCCGAGCAGGGCGGACAATGCTTCCGAGGCAGCCTCGATCCGTGGCAAGGTGACTTCGCCGCCCTGCCCTCGCCCTCCGCGCAGAAAGATACCAACGCCGGATTTGGAGACGTAGCGGGATACAACAATGCCTGTGCCCGGAACCTGCCGCCAGCGCACCGAAGCGCCCGGCCCGACGCGAGCGTCATTGTCTACTGCGGGGTCAAGTTCGCGGTAGACCGACCACAGTGAATCGCGGCGTTCGGCGACCTCAGGCGAAGTCGAGGAAACGGCAGCCCGCGCCGACGTACGGAGCGACTTGTCCCAGCTGTTTGGCTTCTCGATCACCTCGAACAGGGGGGCAAGCGGACTATCGCCGATCTGCACGACCCGCAGTTTGACAGCGAAGAAGGAAAAGGTCTCATCGGTGTGCTGGTTCAGCCAGCGGATGGCCGAAAGGTGCTCTTCGCGGAAAGTGGGGGCGAGCCAGATGACCACCTGAGCGTCGAGGCCGGCAAGGTAAGTCATGATCTGACCAAGATGGTTATGATCCGACGCCTCAAGCTGGTTCTCTATCAGAACGACCGACTGATCGGTCGGATTGGCTGCCAGGATGTCAGCGGAATAACGCCCATTGCGGACCTCGCGGCCGGTTAGCTCCAGCGGGATGCCAAGTGCGTCCGACAGCCGATCGAGATTATCCGCGAGCCACGGTGTGAAATCGTGCGCTTCATGCCCCCAGGCCATCCGCGCCTCGACATCCACGAGCGTGCCGAAGGTTATGCCGGCGGTCGTCATGCGAGTTCCTTCGCGTTGCAGGCTTTGTCGATCCACCGACGGATGACGTTCTCGAACTCGGTCTGAATGGTCCACTTGTCAGTGAATTCCGCGAAATCCCAGCGGCCCATCGTGCCGAGATTGTTCACCCCCGGCACCCAGTAGGTTAGCATTGTCTCGGCTTTGTCCTTGGCATCCTCGTTGCGGAACCCCTTGATCTCGACAATGAGATTGAGCGGATCGTCGGGGCCATGTCCGTCGTCTATCCGCAGGATAAAATCCGGACGATACCGCCGTGCTTCCCCGCCCGCGCGATATGGCACTTCGAAGCCGAGGTTGTGGTTTTTTACCCAAGCCAGAACCCGGTCATGGTTGTCGGCAACACGGCAGAATTCGGTCTCCCAATCACTGTCGGTCACCGCATAATTGATGTGACACTTCGGCCCGGTGGCATAGCGATCTTGGCTCGTGTTGAAGCCGACATGCCGCGTCGAACCCTCGCGGTTGTATGGGTCGAGCATAGCAAGGACACGGTTCCCGCCAGCGGCGCCGCGGGTGATGGCTGCCATAATCCGGTCCGCGACCCGGTCGGCGATCTCGTAGTAAAGGAGCTGAGCAGGTTGCGTGTTGCCCTTGCAGACCAGATGATCGGCCATCCAGCGCCTTACAATCTTGCGCATTTCCATGATCAACGCCGGGTTCGGCACCTCGCCATCTTCCGTGAGGCGTCTGCGTACGATGCGATCAGCGAGGCGTAGTTGGATCGTGGCTGGGCGGGTATCGGCCAGATGGTCGAGGGTCATTTCGGCCTGCTCACCGATGATGCCCGATGCGATCGTCTCAGTCGCCCCAACAAGATCGGGGGTAAGTTCAAGCATGGAATCGTCGGTGAACTGGGCGCTTAGCGTATCGCGCGGAAGTTCAGTTCGATAGCCTTCGACCCTCGGAAAGCGAATTTCTGAATGGTCACGATCAGGGCTGACCGCCTCGACCCGAACCATTGGCGGCGGGGCCTTGATCTTGGACGAGACAGGTTGAGCCGTGAAATCGAATGGAATGCCGAAAATATCAGCATATTCAACGTCGAACTTGCCCTCAGCGTTGGGCTGATATGATACACGCCGAAGCGCTCGGCCAATTACCTGCTCGCACAGAAGCTGGGTACCGAATGCCCGGACGCCCAGAACATGGGTAACCGTGTTGGTGTCCCAGCCTTCGGTCAGCATCGAAACCGAAACCACACATCGAATAGATTCGCCGAGCTTGCCCGGCCGACCAACTGTGTTCATCACTTCTCGAAGGATGGTCTCATCGGTCAGCTTGTCGGCAGCGCCGTAGCCTTCGCGTTGGATGATTTCCTGCCGAAACCGCTCGATCTCGTCCGCGGCTGCCGCTTTGAATTCCGAACTTACCGCTTCCCCGCTTTCGAGCTGATGGCTGTCGATCAGCAGCGTCCGCATCTTGGGAAGTGCGACCTGATCGGCGTCGAAGTTACGGAAAAGCGGGCACTTGCCTTGCTGTAGGTTCCGGTTCCCGTCCGCGTCCTCAATGTGATAGCCGGCGATATAGTCGTGCACCAGTTTCGAGGTCGCGGTATTGTTGCACACGACGATGAAGACGGGTTCCACACCCAGATTGTGCTCGCGCCATTGATCGAATGTTTTCTCGTAATGGCCGTAAAGCGCGTCGATCGCGGAAAGGAGCTCGTTGGGCAGCTTCTGAGGGTCGTCAAAGCCGCTCTTGCCCCTGCCCTTCTTTGGCAGCTTCTTCCCGACATGATCCCAAAGGTTCCGAAACATCGGGGTGTCGCCACCTTCGACGTTGTCCATGATGGGCACGCGCGGCAGCTTGACGATCCCACACTCGATCGCATCCATGAGGGAAAAATCGCTCATGACCCAACCGAATAGCGAGCCCTCGCGGTAGCCCGATCCCTTCAGGAAAAAGGGCGTCGCCGACAGATCATAGACCATGTTGATCCCGAGCGTACGCTTCGCGGCTTCAATGCCGGAGATCCAAAGTCGAGCTGCTTCATTCGCCTTATCGGCTTCTTCCTTGAGCTCCCCCTTGAGCTCCCTCTGCTCCTCCTCGCTAAGCGGCCGCTCGCGGTAACAATGATGGGCTTCGTCGTTCAGAACGACGATGTTCTTCATCCCCATGAGCGGGCCAGCAACGCGCCTCAGCATCGCCCCGTCACTTTCCGGCTTCGACTGCGTTGCAAGGGCGGCCTGCTGAACCTTGTTCAGGCTCAACTCGTCCTTCTTTTTGAAGGCATGATAATTGGTTATGACGATCTTGGCTTGGCCCAGATCGCGCAGCATATCCTCGGGGACGATGTGCCGGGTGCTGTAATAGCTCTCGCTGTCATTGGGCTGAAGCACCCGCAAACGATCCTTGATGGTGATGCCCGGTGCAACGATCAGGAAGCCCTTTGAGAACTTCTCAGCGTTTGGGTGGCGGACCGCGTTCAAGGTGTGCCAGGCAATCAGCATGGCCATGACAGTGGTCTTTCCCGCACCTGTCGCGAGCTTCAAGGCCAGACGCACTAGTTCGGGATTCGAGGCTTCATTCGCCGCGAACACGTGCTCCCAATAGCGCTGCGCTGTGGCCAGCTTGGCTTTACGTCCCTTATGCGCGGGCTTGCCCGCGACTTCAGTGAGCCAGATGACAGTTTCGACTGCCTCGATCTGACAGAAGAACGGAGGCAACGGCATTTCGCCAGATCGCCAATGCCGAAGCAGCCGCGCCGTTGTCGGGGTTACCTGCCATTGGGTTTCCGGCAATTCGCGCCACGACGCGACCGCCTGCCTGACGCCATTGATGATTTCGGTCGGGTCGTAGACGTCGCCCCGATCGTCACTGAAGAACTCAGCCTGCGATTGCGCCTTTCCTCTACTCGTCCGGGCCTTCGGGATCGGCGTAGTCAAGTCGCTTCTGCGGCGCCCATGAAGAACCAGCCCAGTAGGCTGCCCATTATCATCAAGCTGCCAATGCCGATCAGGATTGGCATAAGGCGAATTGAGGATCGGACTATCGAAAAATGCCTCGCTCATCGTGCCCCTTCCGCACCCAATCTCGATCTTTTCATAATTGCTCCAATGACATCAATCCGATGCGTACAGCAACCCTGCTGGGCAATGATCACACGAAACAGCATATTCATCGTGTACCAGAGAGCTTGTGATGGGTGTCCAGCGCCACCAAATTCAAGGCCAATCGGTCGCGCATTACCTTACGCAGCTCCTCCGGTCCCTCGATCCTCACCTCGCCACCCCAAGTGAAGAGGTGCTCGGCGATCTCGCGCAGGCCGCCGGAATTGAACCGCACGATCAGCTCCTCTCCGTCCTCCTCGATCACCTGCAGCGGATGGAAACGCCACTTGCGCGCGCGCTGCGCGCTTTCGGGAGCAACGCGCAGGACGATATCGTGGCCCTCCTCGCGCCAGATGCCGAAGCTGGCGCTCATCCATTGATCGAGGTCCCAATCCTCGCTCGCCGCACCGGGCTGATTGCTGACCCGCGCTTCGGTGATCCGATCGAGGCGATAGGGTGCTGGCTCCAGATCACGGCCCGGGATCTTGCCGATCAGGTAGGTCGCAGGGCCGTGGATGAGGCCGAGCGGGATCACGCGCCGCCATTTCGGCTCTGTCGCGCCGTCCGCGAGGTAATCGAATTCGAGGCACATCCCGGCCATCATCGCGCCCTGGACCTGCGCCACGGTCTCAGGCGAGTGTTCGATCATTGGGCCAGCGGGGACATGGTGGCGCTGAAGGCGGACGAGCGGGTCGAGGTCGGGTGCCATGCGGCTTTTTACCTCGCGCCTGAGCCCAGCCTGTACCTTGCCGAGGAGGCTTTCGAGCAGCGTTGCTTGCGCCGATCCCGCCTTGCGCGCCGTATCGGCGAGCGATTGCAGGGCTGCAATCTCGGCGACATTGGGCTGAGTGAAAGGAGACGGCAGCGCGCCGGGGATGCGAAAGCGTTTATGACGGTCGTCGACGCTTTCCTCGAGGTCGAAGTGCACGAGGATGAGATCACGCAATCGCTCGGCGGTGCGGCGGTTGGCGCCGATCACCTCGGCCATTTCATCAAGCGTCAGACCTTCGGCGCTTTCTCCCAGCGCCTTTACCAGTGTCAGCAGCCGGTCGAGCTTTGCGTTACGTGCCATCAGCGACCCGCAATCTTGCCGTCTGAGCAACTGAGGCTAGCTTTGTCGAGCGCAACATAGGACCAGATCGCCGTCTCATTATGTGCCCCTTCAATTGCCCGCCAGAGCCCGCGCCACCGCGACCATCGCCCACGTGTCGCGTGCGCAATAGGCCTTGAGCGCCTCTTCCAGCGCCTCGCGGCGCATCGGATGGCACGCCGGATCGGCTGCTTCGAACCACGCCGCCTGTGCATCGCCCCCGTCCTTCACCTCGAGCGCCCCATAATCCAGTTCGGCGGCGATGGTCGGGAGCACCGCCTTGATTGACCAGCTCCCTCGCTGGTCGCGGTGGTACCAATGGTTGCGGGCTACGGGCAGCAGATCGACCGTCGCCTCGGCCATCGCTTCGAGGCGCGGGGCGAGATCGGGGAACGAAGCCGCCAGATCGCGAAGCACGCTGCGCTCAAAGGCCGCGTTGTAGGCGATGATCGTCGCATCCGCTGGGATGTGCTCCACCAACGCGTCAGCACAGGCCCGGCGCGGATCGGTGCCGTCGCAGCTCAGGAACTCGTGGTGCGTCATCCGCCCGCCGCGCCGCTCAAGGTGGAGCGAGAACTGGAACGGGATCTGCTGATAGGGGCGCGTGCCGACCCAGCGCGGGACCGCAGGCGCGACGGTCTCGAAATCGAGCCAGGCGCGGGGCCAGCCCCATCCCGCCATCGCTTTGCGCGCGCCTTCGACGTCGTGGAATGGGATGCCGTCGCGGGTGGCGGCGAGGATGCGGGCGTGTCGGTCGTTCAGGTCGGCTTCGGCCAGATCGAGCAGATCCTCGACCCCGCGCTCCAGCCAGCGCTTGCCGCCGCCATAGGGGAGCACGGTCACCGGCCATTCCGGTCCCTGCGGCAGGTCGCGGCTGCAATAGGCGGCGAACTCGCAGGCGAAGGGCGCGCTGCAATGATCGCCCATCTCGCGCTGGGGTTCCTCGCCGGACAGGGTGGCGCGCGCCTCGGCAACCAGCGCCGGACGGGCGGCAATGGTGCCTTCCAACTCCGCAAGCAGATCGGCATCGGTGAACAGCCCGGCATAATCGCCTTCGCGGGTGAGGACGAAGCTGGTGTCGATATGGCGGATGGCGGCGCGTTTCAGCTCGATCCCCGCCTCGCGCATGACCCAGACCTGGGTGGCAAGGTCGCCGCGGTGGTAGTCCATGACCTTGCCGGAACTCTTGACCTCGGCTGCCGCCCAGTCCCCACCTTCGACCTTCTCCAGCACATCGACGCGCACCAACACGCCATCATGTTCGAAGGTCGCCTCGAAGATCGGGCCGGGATGCCCGCCTGCAATGAGCGCTGAAGTCTTGGCCAGCGCCTCGGACAGCGACGGCGGGTCGACCATCACGCCGCCCGGATGAAGCGCACAGGCGATCTCGCCCACCGCATTGCCGGTCGCAAAGCGTGCCTCGGCACCCTCGTCCTGCTCAGCCAGTTCAGGCCGATGCGTCGCCAGCCACAGCTTCTTGGGGCATTGCTCGAAGGCGGTGATCTTCGATTTGGAGAGGCCGAAACGGCGGGTGGCGGTGCGAGTCTGCGTCATGGTCCGTTTCCTACAGCACTGATGCGACAGAAACGGTCATTCATTCCTCGATGACGGAATGGTGCGGCATGGCTCGGTCTGGAGCGATAGTGTTCGAGAAACACAGCCCCGACAAGATTTATCTCTTGTTACCAGATGCTTCCTTACACCACGGGGGCCGGTGTCCGACATCGGCAGCAAAGGGATGCATCTGGTGAGAGTAGTCCTCGGGATCGACGCGGCATGGACGGATAAGAACCCCTCGGGCATTGCCGTCGCAATTGAGGAGCCGCAAGGCTGGGTGCTCAAGGGTGCCTTCCCTTCGGTCGAGCACTTTACAGCCGAAGCGCACAAGCGGCCAGCGCCCGCGAAACCCTCCGGCGGCGTCGGGCAGGCCCGCGACTTGCTCTAAGCGACACGCTCATTGGCAGGCCGGCTGCCGGATCTGGTCGCGATCGACATGCTCATGGCGCTTGAGCCGATCACGACACGGCGTGCTTCGGATGATGCGCTATCGCGGGCCTACGGGGCCAAATGGTGCGCCGCTCACAGCCCCAACGCCCAGCGCCCCGGCCCCATCAGCGATCGCCTACGTGAGGGCTTTGGCGAGGGGGGATACCCGCTGTGCGTCCGCGAAATCGCGACGCCGGGCCTGATCGAAGTCTACCCGCACCCAGCCTTGGTCGAGCTCTGTGCCGAGCCTAAGCGCCTGCCCTACAAGGTCGGCAAGCTGCGGTCCTATTGGCCGAAATCCAAACCAGAGCACCGGCGGCTTCTGCTATCGGGCGAGTGGAGCTCGATCGGCACGGTGCTTGAGCCCTATCTCCAAGGCGTCGGCGCCTTTTGCAGCACCTCCGAACTGACTCCCAAGCAGCTCAAATCCCAGGAGGACATGATCGACGCGATCATCTGCTGCATCTGCGCGATCCGTGCCCTTGAGGGCGGGGCAAAGCCGCTGGTCGGCGACGATCTGTCGGCCATCTGGGTCCCGATGGCCGACCCTGTCATCCAATCGCGGACGCTTTTGCCCAGCAGCCCCTACTCCGATCGCGCCGAGCTGCGCAGGGAGGTCTGGCACGACGATCTGGAAGACAACGAGGAGCTGGCGAGGTACTTGTGAGGCCGCGATGCCGTGCGGCGTTCAGCCCGGCTGCTTTGTCTTAGGCGAGCCTGTCTGCTTCGGCCGGATGTAAACCTTCAGATTTTCGCGTCTGACCTCAAAAGCGTCCGACTTCTCAATAAGCGTCAGCAGCTTCGGGCATCCATACGTTCGAGGATCGAAGTCGGGCATCAGCGCCGCAAGCCGCGTGCCCACCGCCCCCAGAAAGTGCCATCCGTCAACATCGTCGAGTTGGCTGAGGGCCGTGCGGATGTGCGGTATCGCTGCGGTCGGCGGCATCTTGGACGATCCACTGACCGCCGCGTTCCCTCCGGCCTCAGCCCCGGCAGGCACCGATCCGTCGCCCGGCGGAAGCAGGTTTTCGGTATAGATGAACCGCTTGCATGCCCGGCGGAAGCTTTCGGGGGTCTTCTGCTCGCCGAAGCCGTAAACGTCGAGACCCTGTTCGCGGATGCGTGCGGCAAGCCGCGTGAAGTCGCTATCGGACGAGACCAGGCAGAACCCGTCGAATCTGCCACTGTGAAGCAGGTCCATCGCGTCGATGACAAGCGCGATATCCGAGGCGTTCTTCCCGACCGTGTTGGCGAAATTCTGCTGGGGGATAATGGCGAAGGTAGCCAATACCTCGGACCACCCCTTGAGCCGCGTACCCGAAAAATCGCCATAAATGCGCCGGGCGCTTGCCTCGCCGATGGTCGCTATCTCCTCAAAGATCGCCGCCGCCGTCCGCGGCGATGCATTGTCCGCATCAATCAGGATTGCGAGGCGCTGGGGGCGATCAAGTTCGGTGGCCATGCGTCATTGTGGCAGAGTTGTCCTAACGTCTTGTTTCGACGAATGGGACGAGCAACAGACAGTTTGTTGGCCTCGCTCTGCTTACGAGGCCGGTCGGTTGGATCGGTACGTTGCGATCGCGCGGTCGGCGCTGCAAAACGGACTTACTCTGCCGCGATTTTCCGCTAGACCAGTTCGGATGACGACTGCGGCCTTTCCTGATGAAAACAATGTGCTTGAGGCCTGCGGAAGGTTAGTCGACTTCAACGCATGGGAGCAGACGAAGATCGATCCTGAAGGCTGGCTGTCCAACTTTTCAGATTCAGAACGCCCGTTCGCATTGGTCCTGCTCAGCCGGTTCACCTTTTTAGCGGATCATCTCGTCGACCAGCTATTCCGATCGGCGTTTCAGAACCTGTCAAACGTCTTATTCGGTGAAGAATGGCCCGAGTTTGGGATGGTATGTGAGAGGTGGCGCAACTTCTGCAACAGTGCACTCATTACAATCGTCCAAGGTGAAACCCCTAATCCATCTGACAGTGGGTGGCTCTTCGCGCGAAAGGCGCGGCAGGCGATTGGGATTGATGAGTACCAGCTCATGGAGCCGCGCGAAGTTGTCGCTGCTCTTGCTAGTGGCTTCTCCGAGCCAGTTGTGTTTGTTGATGACTTCGTAGGTTCGGGGGAGCAATTCTTAAAGACTTGGCAGCGGCTGTATGACCTGCCCGGGGGCGGAAAGGCATCGTTCGAGGCGCTTGCTCCACGGTCGCAAGCGAACTTCTATTACTGTAACGCCATGACCACTGAGTATGGTCTCGCGCGGATAAACCGCGTTGCCCCTGCTGTAACGGTCTCAGCCGGCAACATCATCCCAAGCCGGTACTCCCTCGCCGATCCCGCGTCCCTGCTGTGGCCGAAGGCCATTCGAAACGAAGGCATCGCGCTGGTCGAAGCGATAGGTCGCCGACTTGGATACGACGCAGACGATGGCAGCGAGCAGGACTGGCGGGGCTTTCATAAGCTCGGGCTTGCACTCGCGTTTCCGCATTCGGTTCCCGACGCAAATTTGCCCATCTTCTTTACCGACCGAAACGGGTGGAGGCCGCTGGTGCAGCGCCTATGACGAACGAACCAGTCATCGATGACGACGCAATCACTGACCCGTTTGGCATCTACCGAGCGGAATGGCTGAAAGACGCACTGTTCAAGGTTTTCACCAAGCCGGCGTATTATCCCGAGCTTGAGACACCCCGCCCCTGCGTGCTTGTGGGCGGTCGAGGGACCGGCAAAACAACGGTGCTTCGATGTCTGTCGTATGACGGCAAGTTCGAGCTCGAAAAGCACGACAGCTCTACAATCTCAACATGGCCGTATTACGGGTTCTACTATCGAGTAAACACGAACCGAGTCACCGCCTTCCGCGGAGAGGAACTAAGCGACCGCCAGTGGCAGCGCGTTTTCGCCCATTATCTCAACCTCGTGTTCTGCGGGCAGGTGGTGGAGTTTCTCAATTGGCATGCGGAGCACGCACCAAACCCTGCAAACCTTTCGGCTACCGCCTGCAGAGACACGGCCGATGCGCTCTACCTCGGCCCAGCGTCGGATCAGGCTGAACTTCTTGTGAGCATCAACAAGGGGCGTCGGCGGTTTGAGGCCTTCCTCAATAATCTCGATCCGGCTGCGCTTCCGCCCCTATCTCTGCAGGGTCAGGCGATCGACGACCTTTGCCAAGCTGTTCTTGAACTACCTCAATTCGCAGGCAAGAACTTGTTTTTCATCGTCGATGAGTTTGAAAACCTGCTCGATTACCAGCAAGCGATCCTCAACACCCTAATCAAGCACTGTGGTTCCTTTTACACCTTCAAAGTCGGCGTGCGCGATCTGGGCTGGCGTAAGCGCAGCACGCTTAACGAGAATGAGCAACTCGTCAGTCCCGCAGACTATGAACGTATCGACATCGAGCAGCGACTTGAGGGCGAGCAGTTCGTGACGTTTGCCACCGAGGTTTGCAACCTTCGCGCTCAGGCAACAAAGGGTTTCCCGTCGGGATTGGACTTCCCGCGCATTCTCCCAGGCCTGACCGCGGATGAGGAAGCGGACCTTCTCGGCGTGCGGGATCACGCCGAGCGGATTTTGAAGGCCGTCGCCGACGAATGCCCTGGTTGGCTGACCGAGGCGAAGGAGATGCCGCCCCTTGACCTTTCGGTGGTCGACTTTTGGGCTCGATCTCAGCAAATCCCTATCGCGGACGTCTTCGCCGACCGCGCGCGAGAGCCGAAGTCGTGGGACGACCGCCTAGGCAACTACAGGTTCGCAGTCCTTTTCACGCTTAGACGCCGCAGGCCAGGCATACGGAAGTACTACGCCGGTTGGCGCACCTATACGCTTATGGCGGGCGGCAACATCCGCTACCTGCTTGAGTTGGTCGGCCAGGCCCTTCTCCTGCAGCGGCGAGACGAGGGCAGCTCAATCGGTGAACCCATACGCCCAGAACTGCAGACGCTGGCCGCCACTCAAGTCGGGCGCAAAAACCTCTCCGAGCTCGAGGGGCTTTCGGTACACGGGGCACAGCTAACAAAACTCCTGCTAGGGCTAGGCCGGGTCTTCGAGGTGCTCGCCAGCGAACCAGAGGGCCATACCCCCGAGGTCACGCAGTTTTCGTTGCCAGATGATGCCCCGCTCGGCGATGCGGAGCAGCTCCTCACAGCAGCAGTGATGCATCTTGCGCTCGTTCGTAGTGTGGCCAACAAGCGTATGGATCTGGACCTCAAAGGGTACGACTATTCCGTCCACCCCATTTACTCGGCGTTTTTCGTCTTCAGCTATCGCCGTAAGCGCAAGCTAAAACTGACGCCCAATCAGCTGATGGCGCTAGTCCGTGAGCCAAAGACCGGCATCAGGCAGATTCTTCGTCAAAACAACCGCGGCGAAGGCGACTACCCTTTGCCAGACCAGCTCCGGCTCTTTGAAGGTTTCTATGACGCCGATCGTTGACCGCCCCCTTTTCACACGCGACTATGAGAATCCGGCGCGCTTCGAACCAGCGCCCGGGTCGAGCTACATATACGGCGTCACGTCAGAACCCCGCAGCGAGTTTGCGCTGTCGCTTCCACGCCGCTTTGCAAGCGTGAATTTTGTCGAGATCCGGGAAGGAGAAACCGGGAACTTCGAGACCAACGTCGATGGTCACGAGCGCGTCCCGACGAGGCGCCGCGCGCCACTTGAAGAATTCCTCAACGCACTAGGCGACGGCATAGTCTATCTTGACATCACAGGGCTAGGACACGCGACTTGGGCGCCAATCGTCCGAATTTGTATCGAGACTGGGCGACCGCTCCGCGTCATCTACCTAGAGCCTGACACATACAACGAAACGCCAGCGCCTGACGCTGGCCATATCTTCGACCTTAGCGAAAGGATCGAAGGTATCGCACCGATCCCGCTCTTCGCCTCACTTGACGACCGGGTTGAGGACGACTTTTGCTTTGTGCCGCTCCTAGGATTTGAAGGTGTGCGTTTCTCGCACATGCTTAATGAAGTGCAGCCTTTGGCGAAGAAAGTGTATCCGGTAATCGGGGTGCCTGGATTTCGTCCTCACTACCCGCTGGACGCTTATTTGGGGAACGCTACGCCTCTTGAGAAATACAAGGCGGCGCGAAATTTGCGGTTCGCCCGCTCGAATTGTCCATTCAGCCTCTTCTATGCACTTGAGGACATCCGCAATCGCTATCCCGGCCAGCAGATAAAGGTCGGGCTGATCGGAACAAAGCCACACGCGCTTGGCGCCATCCTTTTTGCCTTAGCGCATCACGAAGAGGTGGAGATTGTCTACGACAACGTGAAGCGGAAGGTGGGCCGCACGACTGGGACCGCCCGATGTCTCGTTTACGGCGTGTCGGACTTCCTCCAACCTGTCAGGAAGGCAGCCGCCTGATGGACGCGATCTACACTCCCCCAGACTTGGCCGAGTTCTTGACAGGTGCGGCAACGATAAGCGCCCCGCGTTCGATCGCTGACTTCGCTGCCGGCGATGGTGCTCTTCTGCGCGCAGCGTCTGCTCGCTGGCCTGAGGCAGGCCTATTTGGTTCTGATGTCGATGCCCAAGCCGTGCAATGCATCAAGTCGTTGGTTCCGGGGTGCATCAGCGCCCAGCACGACTTTCTAACAACTTCAGGAGACGGCGCGCTTGCCGGTCGGTTGTTCGACTTGATCCTGCTTAACCCACCGTTCTCAAGTCGAGGAAACACCCGCCACACCGTCGATGTTGATGGCGTAATCCATTATGCGAGCAAGGCTTTTGCATTTGCGGCGCGGGCTCTGCGATACCTTGCCCCAGGCGGCGAGATCATGGCGATCCTTCCCGCTTCGGTAATGGTGAGTGAACGGGACGCCGCGCTCCTTGCTGCCCTGAAAGACTTGGGATCTGTTCAGCAGATCGGCGAGGTTAGGAGGGCTGCGTTCAAGTCTCACGCGGTTGCGGTCGTGGTATTGCGCATATCGCGCAACCGCATCGCGAAGTGCTCAAACGTAAATCAAACGCTTGTTTCTCTCCGCCCCTATTCAGTCGAGATTTTGCGTGGCTCAGTGTCAATGCATCAGTACGTCCCTGTGGCGAATGGCCCGCGGTTTATTCACACAACCGACATGCGCGATGGCATCCTCTTGCCGCTTCACAGGCGAGCGGCGAACGAGTTGAGACGCGTGCAAGGTCCAGCGGTCCTAGTCTCACGAGTTGGACGACCGTCAAAGGGTAAAATCGTACTACTGCATAATGAAGAAGCAGTTCTTTCCGACTGCGTCATCGCGATGCGCACCCTACCTAGAGGGAGGGAGCCTGAACTGCTTGAGTTGCTCGCGGCTAACTGGGCGACGGTAAAATCCGCGTACGGCGGCAGTTGCGCGCCATATACGACGCTGAAACGCCTCGCAGCGGCGTTGCTACGGCTCGGGATCGCAAGCAGGATCGTTACAGCCGGAAACACTCGTTCTTCCGACGAAAAAGATAAGTCGGATCAGTCGGCGGGCGCCGCCGATGTCGAGAGCGTGAAGATAGGAGCCATGGGTTAGGCCGTTGGTAGGCGCCCAGACCAATTGGGGCACTGCTCGTAAATCCGCTCGAAATGACGGTCGTGGGCATGCGTTGAGATCTGCTTGATCCAGTCCGGCTGCGGGAAGGTGTTTAGCACGACGCTCATCAGCGCGTCGCTGCTTACCACCGTTTCCGATATGATGGTGGTGGCGGTCTTCTCGTCAATTCCAAGCGGCTTTGCCTCGTGGAGCATAGCGAAGAGAGCCTTCATCCGAAATGGCGCGGGCGGGTGGGATAAGCGCTCGATTGGCAACCTTTGCCAATCTGATCGGTCAGACAAGCGGAAATAGAGAAAGAGGACCGACATCACGAATCTGATGAGTGCAGACGTGTCAGGCGCCAGTCGCTCGCGGATGATCTGCGCCATCACAAGATGGCTGCCATTCGTCAGCTCGTTGTTGAAAGTGTCGATAGTGTGGAGGCAGGCGAACCCATCGGCAATGATCTCGCGTGCCTGCGAGCGCACCCCCTCTTCTGGATCGAGTAGCGGCGGACTAGGGCGATCAAGGAGAAGTGCGCCGGGGCCATGCAGCTTTCGACGCGGCTGATGATCATTCACAATATGGCCCAATTCGTGGAGGACAACGAACCGGAAGGAGAGCGAGAGGACTGCGTAGAACAGGATTTGGCGCTCTTCCGCCTGCTTCCAGCCAATGCTCTCCAGCCTCCAGTCGAACGGGGCTGTTTCCTGAAGAAGCTCCCTCGGTGTCTTGAGTGACCGTCCAAGATCTGGCTTCCACTCCGGCTCCGCATCACCTTTCATCGCCGGGAAGGTCCCGGTTCCCGCGACCAAAGACGCCAAGCGGCACAGCATCCAGAACATCCCAGCGTAAACGCCGACCACGCTCCTCCCGTCCTGTATCGCCACAGCCTGCATGTCCGGGCTTTCGAGAAAAACAAAATCTGCCCCCACGATACCGCATAAGTTCTGGGCTTGCATCTCGAAGGGAAGCATCCATCCAGACTGATCATCGGGCCGCACGACCATCGACCGAGGTTGACCATATTTTCTGAGCAGCTCTTCGATTTCCATTTTCACTGCACCCTACTTTTTCGAATTTCATTATCCGAATCAAACATTTAACATAGAGCTATTCCCATCTGCAATTTTTTATCAAGCGCTTTGTGAGAAGTCGTCCGTGATGCGCGCACTTGCGCGACCATTGCGCACCGGATCTGCTTGATTCCTGTTCTAAGCCGTTGGTTGTGGTTGCGGGTGAGCCCTCCTTCCTGAGCCAGTCCGGCCCTCTGATGCCCAGGGGGCGCAGAAACGTGCCGGGGCTTCAAGCCGAGCCGAACCGGTAGGTACACAAGTAACTGATTCGATGAGGCAATCGGGCAAGACGTTTTCCGTCTCAAATCCCTCAAGTTTCCACCCGAGATTATCGCGTTGCTCCGGCGTGACGCAGGCACGCTGACAGCATGGTTCCAGCTGCAACCGATGCATTGTTCCATCTCGCATTGAGAGTTGCGCGGAAGGGGAGATGGAACAAATTTAGAACGCTTGGAAGAACATCGCCGCCGTGGTATGATGCGTGCAGAAGGCACGGATTATGTCAATTAACGATCATTCAACGCCGCATAACCCTCTTGGGACATCGGATAGCCCCTACACGCCAGGTACGCCATCGGGTGAAACACTTCGTTGGTATGAGTTCCGGAAGAATGAGCCTCTAATCGAGCGACCTGATCCTCCGTACAATGGCAAGCTACCTGTAGTGCGCATCGCAGCAACCTTCATACTTGGCATGTGGGGTGCGATTATACTGGGGCTCTTTCTTTAGGTCTCAACGCACAACTCGAAGGGGAAAACTCGCAGTCACTTCCGGCTCGGGAAGGTGAAGTGCAAATGGTTGTCGTGACCCTCGTATTTCTGGGTTAGCCCTTCCTTCACAAGCACCGGATCGTTGAACAAGACTGTGGTGCCCGGATTCCGGTCCTTCATGAACTCGATGTAGTTGCGGGTTTGCTCCCGGTCATACGCGCGGCTCTGCCAAGTGACAGGAGCATTCCCGCCATCGCGACGGAAGGGCCGAATATCGACCTGCCTGCCCTGCTCATGCGTGTCGTGCCCAGCAATGTCGCCACCGCCGCGCTTGCTGATGTCACCAATATTGACCGGCGCCCCCCCGCGACGGGCCCATTCGGCTGACGAGGCACGCAGCTCGTTTGCGACGGACTCGGTCGCATACTGATTCCCAGGCGCAGAGTAGGTTCGGAACCCTTCACCAGAGCGGGGCAACACAGTATTGACGGGACCGGCCCCAGCAACTCCTCCGCCGCCGATGCCGAGTGAGTTGCCCACGACAGGCGCGTGCTTTCCAATAAAATCCTTGGCATCCTCGAGATAGCTCTCTGCACCCTTGATGATCGGAGATACCAAAGAGCCGCCGATGGATTCATGATTGCGCTCATCGACCCGTTCTCTGAGAGCGCCAGCCACGCTTTCGGCGCCAGTAACCTTGCTGCCCAAGGAGAGGCCCTCTGAGGTCAGACGGAACGACCCATCTGCTATCCTCTCTCCAGCTTCTTCTCGAACGGAAGCGTCCCCCGAGTTGGCGCGTACGTTCACATTTGGCCCGCGCGCCGAGATCGCAGCGATGTTGGCCTCTCCGAACGCTTGCACACCATCTGCCGAGGTGATTGCCGGCCGCTCGCCCTTGAGAGTTCCCAATTCAGGAAACGACACACCGAGTTCCTGACGCACCTGGTCGACCTTGTCGTCCATGAACTGCTTCAGCAGAATCTGCTTGACCTGTTCCTGCTCTGGTGTGGTTGCCACAAGACGCGGCTGCCAACCTGTCGAAGCGAGGAGGCTATTCTCCGGCTGACGCAAGGCCTGCTGTGCATAAGTGACGAACTCCTGCGTCTCGTCCTGGCTGAGCGAATAGCCGCGCGATGCAGCTTCGCTGAAATCCTGACTGTGCCGCTCGTAGGCCTCTTGGGTCCGTGAGGCCTCGTTGGAATATGTGCGCGTGTCGGCCAAACTGGCCGAATAGCGATCCGACAGCGACCTGAGCTCACTGTCGGAGGTGGAACTCGTCGCGCGCGTGAAGTCCTCACGCGCCTGCCTCGCTTGCGTCGAATTCGACTCCTTGTACGCATAATCCGCGACACGCGCGAGCGCCTGATCGGCAGTCAAGGTTTCGCCGGTCTCATGTTTATGCTGAGCAGCAATACGGAGACCAAGATTCGCAGCAGCATCCGCTCCGATCGCAGCCACGATCCCGTCCGTCTTGCCGATACCGATTTTTCCGTTCAAGCCTACTGTGCCGCTACCCTCGCCGGTTAAGAAAAAGGACCTTGAGACATTCTGAGATTCGCTCTCGCTGAGGCCAAACCTCTCATGAAGGGTATTTGATAGCGACCGAACCTGATCGTTGAATTTCGAAACGCTCGAATTGAACGCCGATCCATTCTCATTCGACGACGACGCGCTTCGGCTTGCGCTTTCAAGCAGCTCAGTGCCCTTAGAGACTGTGGCGCTCCGAGCCTCGGAAGCCGCCTGCCTAAGACTCTCTGCCCTGTTGAACCCTTGCGACAGAGCCTCTCTGAAATCGGACGCGAACCCGTCGGTGCGCACCGGCTTGTAAGCCAAGGAAGAGATTGCCTGTCGGGTGTCAAAAGCATTAGCGCCATTGGCGAACCCGGTCTCGATGCCGCCATCGGAATGAGTGAATGAACTTGTCCCGAAACCGGATGCAACCCTGAATGTGTCATCGTGCTTGTTCAGGCTGCTATTGTTCGCCGTGAGGTTCTGGAACGACGTGTTCCCGAGCGCATAATTGCCCAATGTCCGCTCGGCCGCCGCTGCCTGACCTGCCGCCTGAGCCGGCCCGAGCAACGACGTTGCCTGTCCCGCGATCGCCATCGCACCGCGCGCCATACCGGCCGCGATGAAGGGAACGCTCATCATCATGAACCCAGCGATGGTGGCGATATCGTTATTCACGTTGGTGATACCGTTGCTGACCAGCAAGGTCGGGCCGGTGGGTGCGACCGCGGCATAGGCACTGGCGGCCCGGTTCATCACGAACATGTGAAGGACCACGTATAGGGGCCCCCAGCTCGCAAGATAGAAGAAGCCCATCCCGTAACCGCGAAGGGTAGTGACGCCGGTTCGCGGAAAGAGGAAGAGCGGGAAGATCACGGGGAACATGGCATAGAAGACGACGTGCAGGACGATGCCGAGGAGCGGCACCCAGGTCATCGCCTGCTGCGCGATCGAGGTGTAGGTGTTGCGCGCCTGAGCGTCAGCGCGCTGCGCGGCATAGGCGTCCCACCCCGCGTCCGAGAAACTCTCGCGCGCCGCCATGAAGGCATCCATGACCGAGACCTGCTGGAGGTAGGCGTAAGGATCGGTTGGTGTCCCGTGAAGGCTCCCTGCCACGATGCCGAGGTCCGTTCTCAGTCGTTGCGCGGCGATGGTGTCGAGGAGATCGGGGTAGGCACCCTTAGCAAACAACGGCAGATCGGAATCGATTTCAGCAGTCCACTGTGCATCAAGTGCGGCATAGGCCGCGTCGCACCGAATGATCGACGACGTCACTGTCGTCCCGCTGCGAACAAGGAATTTCTGGGCACGAGCAGGACTGCCTGTCCCAATATCGCGCCACAGGTTGTTGCTGTTCGTGAGCGTCTCCATCGGCTTGAACCCAAGCAAAACATCGTAGAACACGCATTGCTTGAAATGTTCGTCGAGATTGGCGCGGAAGACGGGGTCGGTGATCTGGAAAGTCTGCGCCTTCTCGAGCAGCCGCGCGCCATAGATGATGCCATTGTTGGTCATCTTGAGCGCGTCGGGCATGACGAACACGGTCTCGGCCGTGCGGGTCATCCAGTCGCCGAACTGGCTGGTGAACGATGCCATAACCCCTAACCCCAAGGGGACGTTGGCGACCGTGGCAGGCGCAAGACCGGGATCGATCCGATCGGTGACCTTGATGGTCACAGTAGGCACGAGCAGCATCATGTAGATGGCGGTCGCCTGCAGGAACCAGTTCATCCATGCCCGCCAGTCGAAATTGAAGGCGAGCACCAGAAGCGAGTAGATCAGGCCCATCACGAAGACGACCTGGAGCATGGAGCGGAAGCCCCCTCCCCCTGACCATGCCGCGACGGCATTGAGGACATTGACGATGTACTCGCCGCCACCGACCGTAAAGACCTCAAGCATTGCCTACGCCCTTCTGTCAAACCCGCGACTGCGGGGCCTTACCTGATCCCTTGGGCCGAAAGGCCGCGGCCGAAGCGCAGCGACGCCGAGATCTGCGGGCTCATGGTGTTCTTGAGCGATGCCTCGAGAAACTGCGTGCGCTGAATGATCTGATAGGTGTCAGAGAGCTTGCCCGACATCTCGGCGCGCTTGGCATTCAGATTGATGCGAACGTCCTGCACCTGCCTGCGCCAGTCATCGAAGTTCTTCTGCTCAGGAGCGTCGAACCCGATCTGCGAGCGCGCGACGTCGTCGAGCATACGGTCGATATTACCCAGAAGGACTTCGACGGCGACGATCTCGGCGAGGGAGTCAAGCTCGCCGGCTCCGAGACCGAACTGCGACGCGGCATTCACCACGAGGATCTTGTAAAGCGGGATCGACGACATCCCGAGAAGATTGACCTCGTCATTGGAGAGCGTGCCATTGATCCGGATCTTCTGGGCGATGCTCTCCATCATCGCCTTGACACGCGCCTTGTAGGCCGAGTTCGGGCCGATGTTCAGCGGCCTTGGCTGCGGATCGAGACATTGGTCGGCGCCGTGGGAACCGTTGCAGCGGTAGATCTGGGCCGGCGCAACCGACGTTCCGTCGAGAAGCGCAGTGTATGTGTCCCAGCTCGCAGGACCAATGAAACGGAACCGCCCGTCAGTGCTGTCAGTCTCGGGCTTGATGTAGATTACCGTCCCGACCATCGTCATCAGCCATTCGGCATAATCCTCGTCCGGCCTCGTCGCCGAGTTACTCATCAGGGCGTTCCAGGTATAGTTCTTGCTTTTCGCGAGGGCGGCTTGCGGATCGGTGCTGCCATTGATGGCAGCGTTGCGCGCGCTCTGGTCCTGACACGAGTGGCGCGCCTTGGCCTCATCCGAGAACAGCCCGTTGCTGCGACCAAGGTTTTGGCAGATGGTCTGGCTCGCCCCGTCCATCTTAGGCCAAAGCGCGCCAACGGCCTCCTGCGCGAACTGGCAGGAGTTCATGTTGAACTCGTTCATCTGCTGGATCTTGTGGCTCATGTCCTTCATCACCCCGCCGATCTGCGCGGAGATGGAATCGATCGCGAGCTGGAAGGCGAAGCCGATCGCATTGTTGGCGGTCGCCTTCAGGGTCGCGACGATTTCGTCGGTGTTGATGAAGCTGAATGAGCCCCCGAAAAGATCGATGCCGCCACAACCACCGCTAGCACGAGGCAACTGGAGGTTGGCCGGGTTGATCTGCTTGGTCGGGAAGCGGGTCCACAGACTTCCGCCGGAATAATAGCCTGCCGCTTGCCCGTCGAAGGCCGAGGGGCCGGTGACATTTGCAGCTGCGCCCGACGAGTTGAAATAGGAGTTCATCTCCCCTTCGACGCTGGCCATAGCTGGTGATGCCGCAAGGCTCGCGGCAGCAAGGCAAGTCAGCGAGCTCCCGGTGATGCGAAAGCCGCGGGCCCAAAAGGATTGGCGAGATTTGCTCATCAGAAGTCACTCCCCGGCTCGGTGTTGGTCAGAGTGAAAATGCGGTCCATGACATCGTCGGCCGCCATCACGCCGTACCCGATCGGCATCGGCTGCTTGGTCACGGTATCGAACAGCACCAGCGCGGGCACCTGCTTGCCGGCCATGCCCATCGCCTGGAACTGGCCCGTATCGATCAGGTAATTGGGAAAGGCGGCATTGGGGCCGCCATCGATCGAGACCGCCATGACGGTCATTCCGAAGCGGTCTGAGACGCCCCTGATGATCGGAGAGAACACCTCGCAGGCCGCGCAGCCCGAGGAGTAGAAATAGAACACCCCGTAGCGCTGGCTGATGGCGGCAAGCGCGGCATCGCGCTGGGCTGTGCGCTGCGTTGTCCAGGTCTTCTTGCCAAGCGCATTGATCGGGCGCTGGAGGGTGTAATCAAGTTCGGGGTTCTGCCAGATGGCGCGGCGCCAAACGTCGGCAAAATCAGAAGCCCGGTCGAGCTGCTCGCGCTGGTAGGAGATATAGGCCTGCACGTTCTGCGTGGTCGGCTCAAGGATCGCCCTCGCCTTCAGCTCCTCCAGCTTTTCGCTGATCGCCTTGAGGCGGACCGCGGCCGGAATGCTGGACTGAGCCTGGGCGGCGGTCTCAGGATCGGGCTTGGGCTTTTCGCAGTAGAACCACTGTCCGAGGTTGCGTTCGCGGCAATAGAAGTCATCACCCCGCTGAACCCGGATAAGGCCATCATCGCCCTCCTCGCTCTGCTGCGCTGCCGCAATGTTCGGCGCGAGCGCCGAACTCAACATGGCTGCGCTCAGCACAGCACCCCATATCCGCGTCATTGCCTCACTCCTTGCTGCTGTCGTCCGAGGCCTCGTGCCCCTTGCCCTTCGCTTTGCGCGTTGGCGGTTTGGGCTTCACAGCCCCGGCATCCGCCTCGACCGACTTGAGCCGCGCTTCGCGCGCTTCCTTGCGCGCGGCCACGCGGATATCCTCGCGCTGCGCGTCGGTAAGGTTCGGCTTGCCCACGCGCTTTCGCCGCGCCTCCTCGGCGGCGACCGCCTCGTCCTCCACCGATTTCTTCATGATGTGCGCCAGAAGCGGCGGATCGGCCTTCTTCAACGCGCGGCCAAATTCGCTGCCCACGATTCGGATGAGTGCCGTGAACGAAAGCGCCACCGGCTCGGCCGAAGCGCGCCGCGTGCGAAGCGATCCGTCCTCGAGCGTCGTCAAATACCCCTGATGTTCGAGACGTCGGAGCGCCGGGCGAACATCGCCGAGCGAAATAGCGTAGCCGAACCAATCCGATAACGTCGGCAGCAGCGAGGGTGCCGGCTGCGGGCCAAGCCGCATCAAGGCGATCATGATCGCAAACTCGACCACGCTGAGGTCGGGCAATGCACGTCCGCTTGAAAGCGGTGTTATCGTTTCCATTAACCTGGTCCATGCTGCTGCAAGTAGTCCTCTATGCGTTGCTGGATTTGCCGCGACGTGTCCAACTCATCAGGGAGCCTGGCAGCGTCCATGAAGTCGGCGTAGACCTCAGAGAAATCCATCACCGAAAGGTCGAGGCGTGAGAACTCTTCAAGCGTGAAGCCCTTGCAGGTCTCGCTTTTGGGCGCGCCCCAAGGCTTGTTGATTTGCTGGCGGCCCTGCTGCTGAAGGATCCGGCTGAGCTTGGACTCAAAGCAGCAAAAGGCATCCCTGCGGGTCGTACAAACACCCAGCACACGGCTCGAGCAATAGGAACCGACCCGGTGGCAGAGACCCTTGTCGTCCTTCTTGTCGAGCTCGCGCTCAGCCGCGCTGCAAAGGAACGGCGTCAGCAGAGGAACACCCTTGCCGGAGCAACAATTGGAAAGTCCGAACACCTTCTTCGAGCAGGTTTCCCGTGAACCAGAGAACAGCGTAAGGTCAGCCTCGTTAAATTCAGCGTTGGCTTGCCCAAGGGTGTGGAGACCGACGAGCGCATCCCTGAATTCCGTCGAGGCCTCGCGCTCGATCGGCTCACACTCGCCATCAATACAATAGACATCGTCACCGCAGATGTACTGCGCAGGATCGTTGGTCCCGTTGCCCGGAATTGGGCAGCGATAGACCTTGGTCGTTACCTGACAGGCTCCGACCTGCGGATCGTCGAGACATTCATCACGCACGAATGTGCATTGCGGATTACCGGCAATATCGCTGCAATCGGTCGCCTGCGTGGTGCCAGAGCACTGATAGGTACGCTCCCATTCCCAGCACGAGCGCGTCACGGCGAGGCCATTGATCGTACGGGTCTCGGGCTGACCGGTACACACCTCGCCTGATTGGGTACATGTCAGCTCGCCAGTCGCCGCTTGGCACTGAGCCTCATTGCGGGTCTCACTGACGATGCGCGTGGTGTTCCGCAGGAACCCGCCCCGGACACCCGGAAGCTGCGCGGGACATGCCCAGACCTCGCGATAGAGCGGTCCGCCCGGCTCCGCACACCACGGGCGCCCTCCCCGCTCCGGATAGACCCATTGCAGACAGGAGAAACCTACCCTTTCGCGATCGATCAGCGTGCAACTTCCGCCCTGAAGAGCACCCTGAATGTTCGCGCAGACGCCAGTGTGTCCCGGCTGAGCTTCGTCCGAAAAACAACTGTATTCCCAATGCTGCGATCCTTCAGTCTGAACCACCAAAGGTACACGGCAGGTGCGCACCTCTTCAATGGGTTGTGCGCCCTCCTCGCAGGTCGCCTCGTAAAACTCGGTCCCAGCCCCGCTTGGCGGTAGCGGTGCACATTGGCCATTGGCAGCACCGAGGTTCGAACCCGCCAGATAGGCATCAGGATCTTCTGCCACGGCCTGCGCGCGCAAGAGGCCGTCACGATCAAGCGTGACGACTGTGCGATCCGGGTTGGTGACCAGACGCCAGGCGTCGTTGTTAAATGCCCCGGATGCGCCTTGAGAGGTCAGACGATCAGGATCGTCGCCGAGTGCCTCTTCGGGCAGGCTATGCCCCGTATACCCTGGGATGGTCCCAGTCAGGTTGGTCGACGTAGTGATCTGGCGGTTCGCCGACCGTGCTGCGGTAACGAAATCCTTCCCGTCAGCCTTGGCGCCGCTGATATCCCCTTTTGGGAAGACAAGCGGCCCGCCCGGCACATAGGGCGCGACCGGCACCTGAACTCCCCCGCCGCCGCCTGCTGGCGGCGGACTCCCGGGTGAGGGCGCGGGAGTGGGGCTTGGGCTAGGGGATGGTATGGGCGAGGGTGTTTGGGGCTGCTGAGGCAGCACAGGCTCGACCGGCGTGATGGGATCATCGGGGAGGACCGGGATAATCGGCTCGAAGCGCTGCTGCGGTTGCGGCTGCGGGAAGTAGGTGTAATCGTCGAAATCGTAAAAGCCGCCGTCCGGCGCAGGCTGGGCGGACTGAGCCAGCACGGGGGCAGGCGCCGCCATCGCAAAGCAGGCGGCACCCGTTAGGATCGAGGCAAGCCGTCGCTTCACGGCGCTCCCCTCATGTTGCCAAGGGCTGTGCGCGCGACCAGCGCGCCCGGCCCATTGTCCTCGGCAAAGGTCTCAAGCGCGTAGCGCACGGTGACATTGCCGCTGATGGTGTCGAAAGGCGGCGGGGTGGTGGTGCAGCTGAGGCCGTCACAAGGTGTGAAGTCGCTGGAGACAGCGACATAGGTCGGGACCGCCTGGACCCCGAACGCGCGGAACAACCGGGGATCGACGCCGATCGCGGCGAACTGATCATCATTGGTGAGGACCTTGTTCATTCCGGCCACGAACTGCTTGGCCGAGTTGTTCGGAAAGCCCCGAAACACCACGAAGCCGCCGGCGGCAGCGGTCTGATCGATGATCTGCTTCAGGGCCTCTTCCGGCATCGAGAGGCTGACAAAGACCATGAACTGCGGAGCGGTGCCACGATTGTCGGTTTGATTGCCCGCAGCTGCCACGATCATCTCGTCAAAATTGATCGCGCCTGCCGGCCCTTTCGGGAGGGTTGCGGGATCGAGGCTCCCGACCTTCTGCCTGGCCGCCGCATCGAGCGCTTCGGCATCGGGGCGGTACTCTTCCACCCGCCGCGCAACCTCGGCCGAGAGGATCGCCGCATCCTCGCTCTGGGCGCCGGCACGGGCACGGATCGCATCGAGGTCGAGCCCATCGACCGTCTGGGCAAGCGCTGCCCCTACGCCGGCAAAGCCACCAATCAGTGCGAGCGTGATGAGGAATTTGCGTGTCATCTCGTCTCCTTCACAGCATGCAGCAATTGCGCTTGCGCCACAGAAGGTAGCCGAAGTCCTCGCCGCCCACCGGATAGCTCCGGCCGGCATCCGGCGGCATGGTCGAGGCCCCAATCGGAGAACAGGCGTATTTGCCGTTCACCGTGGCAATCGGATTGGTCATCTGGATGCGGTATTGCGACTTCTTGAGGATCGGCATGATGTATTTGCCGCACAGCGCCTTGGAACCAGCAGTGCCCCAGGCGAGCCCCTGTCGGTGCATCTTGAAGAGGATGCGCTCGGCTGCGAGGCGTGAGGACTGCACCGGCGAATTGTGCGCCGCGATGTTGCCGTTCATCGGGAACATCGATCCGTTGCAACCATCGCACCAGAACAGCTCGTCGAGAGGCAAATTTGCTGTGGCAGCAGCACAGTCACCCGCGCAGGCGGCGACTGCGATGGGGTTGGCGAACAGTGCAACCTCGGGGTTGATGAGCGTTGTGAGAGTGTCGTCGTTCCAGAGCGGATCGATCTCAGTCATATAGGCGATGTCGAAGCTGGCGGATTCGAAACAAAGGAAGTCGGTCAGGATCTCCATCCAGTAGAGCAGCGGGTAGACGTAGTAGTGCGCCTGATAGTTGGCGGTGTTGGCAGTCCGCCCTCCCCCCATCTGCGGACCGGTCACCTGGCCGCGCCCGATATCGAAGCCGGGATCGAGCCTCAGTCCGCCCAGGTTGGGAAAGCACCAGGGCTTGGTGGTCACATCGACCATCCGCGCAGGCTCCCAAAACCCGACCGCGAGCCCGATCCGGGGGATTGGAGAACCGCAGGCGCAAATCGGCAGATCGGGGTTCTTGGTGTCAGGGCGGCCCTTCCAGAGCTTCGCGCCGCCCAGCGATATCGGGAAGATACAGCTCCAGCAGATATCGGTCACTGGATTGACGAACTTACCCGTGCACTTCGACGGCGCGGTTTGTGCCGAAGCGCTCACCGGCGCAAGGCAGAGCGCGAGAAGCGCGACGAGACCGAGGAGCAAGCGGCGGATCATCGATCCGTCTCCGCCAGCAGGGCCGAAAGATGCGCGTCATCAGCGCGAGTCTTGGTCCTCAGATAGACGGGCACGAGCGCGGCGAGGACAAGGAGAAGCCCTGCCACAACCGCGCCCGCGCCGATCCCGATCACCGCCCGCAGGGGGTCGATGGCAGCAATCGAGACAACCAGCACAACACAGATCGCAAGGATCGTGATGCGCATGACTTTGAGGGCGCGCGTCTCGGGCGCGGCCATGGGCGTGCGAAGGAAATCGAGGAAGGTCAGCATCACGAGGCGCCCTTCGCTGGCAAGACGATCTCGCGCACTTCCAGCAGCTGGCCCTTTTGCGCGACGACAGCCGGCACATGGGCGATCCCGAAATGCGATGTGAGTTTGCCCTGCTGGTCGAAGAAGAACCGGCGCTGGTATTCACCCATCCGGTCGAACGGGGAGCCCGAGACAAAGATGATCTTGGCCTTGGTGCTCGCCCAGTTCTTCGTAGCCCAGGCGAGCTGGTCCGCATCACGTCCGTCGACGAAGACGAGGTCCGTCGTCATGTCGATGAGAGCGAGCGGATTGACCCGCGCGCCGCGCGCCGCAATCACATTGCCCTTCTGATCGCGGATGTCGTTCTCGACCACGATCGAGGGATCGAACATCCAGCTGCGGTCCTTCTGCGTAGCGGAAATGCCGGCGACAGGCAGAGGATTGCGGACGCGGTGCTCGGTCTTGGCGACCAGCTCGCGCTGCATCCGCTCGATGCTACCATTGCCTTCAAGCGTCTTCAGCTTCGCACCGATCGTAGTCAGCAAGTCAGGCTCGGCAATCGGCCAGGTCTGACCCATCACGCCGTGGTCGCGCGCAAGCGCCATCGAAACGAGCGGCGCGACCGTCGTCAGGCTCAGAAGCGTGAAGCCCGTGGCAAGGATCGGCCACGCCCTCACAGGATGGGTGTCCCGGTGCCAAGAATGGCACGACGGCAAGCAAAGCCGATCTCGGCATAACGGCTGTCGAAGCCGTCGGGATGGTCCGTGCCCACGTAGAAACAGTCGCGCGGCACTCGTCCGGTCGGCCCGGGATGGAGCGGCTCGCCAAGACGGGTGTGCGGCTTGATGCGCGCAACCTTCACACCGTCGACATAGACGAACTCGCCGCGATGCTCGACCAGTGCGCCGGGCATGCCGATGACCTGCTTGCCGAATGGACCCTGATCGGGACCGAAATGCCGATTGACGAGCTCACCGGGCGGCGGGACGAAGAAGACATAGTCACCCTTGTTCGGCTCTTTGCCCGCAGTGACGAAGAACGCCCAGTTCGGCAGGCTTTCGCTGGCATTGATCATGAAGGAATGGCTTTCCTGCCATGCCGAGATCGCATTGTGCGAGGCTATCCCCGTTGCCAGAACGCCGATCAGGGCCCAGCGCGCAACGACCGAAGGGCGGGCCGAGACAGATGAAGCGCTCATCGGCTGCCTCCATCATCCGGCGCTGCCGCCAGGCAAACAGCGACAAAGCCAGGGAGGGACGCCAGCAGCACCAATCCGCCTAAAGGTGATATCAGCGATGGGTCCATGGCGGCGCCCCTCCCCTTCCCGCGCTATTGGCCCGGAACCGGCAACAAAGCCGGACCTGCGGGAGCCTGTTGAGGCGGCCCGGCCGCTGCCCGGGCCGCAGGCGGGGGCACCTTCGCATAGATCGCGTTGCGGACCTCGGCCGTGATATCGGGCACGTTCTGCGAGAGCACCGCTTCTCCGACCATCACCGTCGTGCCATCGGTGCCCCTGGCCTTCAGCTCCTCGCCGAGCGCGGCCATGAAAGCCTGCGTCTGCTGGGTCACGATCTCGGGCGGCGTGTTGCTCCGCGCCTGTGCCTGGACATACTCCCCGATGATCTGTTCGAGCCTGACACTGGCGATCGGCGCCTTGACCACGGCAGGATCGAGGATGTTCTTGGTGACCCAGGCACCCCACAGGAGGGCCGCGACGGCGAGCCCCGCAAACAGGAATGCCGTGGGTGGCAGCCCCTTACGGCGCTGAGCCGGGCGTGTGGTCTTCGAGGGGGCCATTGGCGCTGCGGCCCCACCGGTATCGGCTTCGCGGCCGGCATCGGCGTTTTGCGCGAAAGCGGAGTGGATCGGATGAACCGGATCTGCCGCTGGCGGAATGAGCGTAAGCTGTTCGGACATGGTCAATCCTTTCGCGCAGCCGAAGCGGCTGAGAATACGGCTAACAGCGAGCGGTATCGCGCCGCGCTGACGCTAAGAAACAGGATGAGGGTGACGATCGCGAGCTGGCGGACAAAGAGCGCCTGACGGGCAGGTTCGGCATCGCCAAACCTCACCGAGAGATTGGCGAGATGAGCGAAAAAGCCTTCGGCCGAAAACGCGCCAAGCGCCATGAAGAAGACCGCATAGAGCCCGAACGTGGTGAGCAGGGTCAGCGCCAACCACCCGGACAGGCGAAGGGTGAAATAGCACAGCTCTGCGACGACTTCCCGTAGGGCCAAGCGGCCTGTGGCGGCGGTACGATGTCTGCTTACAGGCTCGACCGCCAAAGGGGTGATCCCCGCACCGCCGCCGCGCGAGGCCCTCTGGAAACGGCCGGGAAGGAGCGCGTTCATTCCGCCGCCTCCCGCATCATCTCGCGCTCCAGATGGGGAAACGCGACCATCTCGATCGCCTCGTCCATCGTGAAGCCCTCTTCCATGAGCCGCTCGATGCGGCCGAACACGGCGGGCGAAGACGAATAGAGCGTTGCCGAATAGGGATCGAGCACGAGGCGGCCGACCGCCAGCGTGTCGGGCCCCTTGATCATCACGTCCGAGTAATCCGTGCCGCTGCGCTTCAACGAACGGAGCAGCGCCTCGGTGTAGGGGTCCATGTCGAAGCGACCATGCTTCTGGAAATCCGCGATGGTCTCGGGCTTCTGCTGGAGGATGACCGACCAGTCGGAGTTCTCGAGTGCGGCCAGCGAGCCTTCCGACTTGTAGTAGTCGTTGAGCGACTGGGTCGCGGTGATAAGCGAGGCCCCATACTTGCGGCAGGTGCGGCTGTATGTCTCGACGAAGTCAGCCATCGATCCGCCCCGCAGCATCTGCCAGGCCTCGTCGATCAGCAGGGCCTTGGGGATCTCGCGATCGATCTTGCGCATGCTCTGCGAGGACAGGAACATGATCGCTGTGAGAACAACGGACCTCAGCTCTTCCCGGCTCGACAGGTCGGAAAGTTCGAACACAGTGAAATCGGACGACATGTCGACCGTCGCCTCGCCCATGAAGAACCGCCCGTAGGTGCCCTTCGAAGAGAACGGGAACATGGCAGTCGCCAGATCTTCGGCCGCGTGGCTTCCATGGGCCACCAGCACTTCGATAACGTCATCGATGGAGCCATCCCTGCCCTTGGCATGCCAGGCTTGCCCAACCGCATTGTCGATGAGGCCGCGCTCGGTGTCATTGAGGTGATCGACATGCCGCGCCATCTGGCCGATAATCGATTTGAGCATCGCAAGCGCATCAACAAGATAATCCTCGTCGCTTTCGATGAGAGAGGCATCGATCATCGAAAAGGGGTTGAGGCTGAACCCGTCACGCAGGCGGAACTCGACGAATTTGCCGCCTAGCATCTTGGCCATGTGCTCGAACGAACGCCCGTCATCGATCACGATGATCCGCGCGCCGATCCCGGCAAAGGCAGCACACAGCTCCTGCAGGGCGACGGACTTGCCTGACCCCGACTTGCCGAACACAGCCACGTTGTGGTTCCCCGCGCTGTTTTCGAAGGGTGACCAGAAGAAGGGCTGCCCTCGCCGTCCGATAAACATCAGGTGTGGTTTGGCGCCGCCAAGGAACTCGCCGTGAAGCGGTGCGAGGTTCGCAGCGGTTGTCGTGAGCATGGTGCGCAGCCGCTTCATGCGCTTGAGATCGACATCCAGCCCGTTGCCCAGCGTCATCGGAAGGCACGACATGAAGGCCATGATCTGGAGAAAGCGCTCGTCGAGCAGATCCCACCCGGCCGCCTTGTAGATCGACTTGATGGTGCGCTCGTTGGCATCACCCTTGCCCTTGGGGCTCATGATGCCGACTGTGTAATAGACCTGCACCAGCTTGCGCCCCAAGCGAAGCTCCTGCGTCACGTGCTCCCATTCGCGGCTCTGATCCTTCAGCTGCGGAAGCAGCCGCGCTGAGGGTGTATCGGCAAGGCTCGAGGTCCGCATGAACTTGTAGCCAGCCTTGGAACTGGCCCCTTCCTCGTCCTGGTAGACGATGCAGAGGCTTGTCATTGTTGGGCAGCCCGGGCGCAGCTTGTCGGCGAACATGTCGCCGATGACCTTCTGGCAGTCCCATGGGGCCCAGCGCGTTGGCAGGTTGCGAACCGAAAAGAAGCGATAATCGAAGGTGTCGGGCCTGATCTCCTCGAACTCAGTGTCTCCCCCAAGCGTGGTCACGGCCCGCAGCGGCTCGCAGGAGACGAGAATGCGATCGGCCTGCACCACGGTCTGCACATCACGGCGCACACACTGGTCGGCGATGGGGTCGAGCTCACAGTATTCCTTGACGTGGTCGGAAACGTCGAAGGCGGGAGCGGTAAGATCGTCGATGAGGGCGATAAGATCGACCGGAGAATAGCGGCTGACATCGACATTGATCGACTGAAGCAGCGCCGTGATGGAATCGCGCACGATCACAAGCTCGTCGACACTGCCCCTCCCAAGCTTGAAGGAAACAGACAGGATGCAGCGGTGCTGACGCACATGGAAGGGACCATCCTGCGAAAGCGAGTTCCACGCTCCGTGTGACAGCATCCGCGACCGGTGCTCGGCGATCTTCTTGTGCACGCCGCCCGCAGCGTAGCGCGGCAGGGCGTAACGCGCGATAGTCTGACCCACACGCGGGCTCTGAAACGAAAGAATTTGCAGCCGTGAGCACGACGGCATCGCCTCGGACAGGAATTGCGCGAGGATCTCGCCTGTGCGTTCATCGGCGCCAATCAACGGCGCGACCTCGAGGGCAAAGGCAATCGAGTCAGTCTGGTAGAAGATCTCTGTCTTTGCATCAAAGCTGCGATATGGCAGCCACTGCGCGAGCATCGGCGCACCGTGCCCAGGTGTCCCCTCGTCGGGAGCATGCTCGTCCCCGAACAGACGGGCGAACCAGCTTTTCTTGCTCGCAGCGGGCATCGCCTATTCCTCCACGACCGGGTTGAAGGACTGCGGGCGGTTCGCCGGAGCATCAACGGGAGCGGAGTCGCCACCCGCCGCGCTCTTGGCTGCTTTGGCAGCTGCGCGGGCGCGCGCAGCAGCGACGGCTTCGGCCGAAGGCATGCCGGGATCCTTCATGCTGATGCGCGCCGCCGTGCTCACGGCACCCTCGCCCCCGACGCTGACTTCTTCGCCGAGCTGCGCGAGAATCTCGGGATTGACCGTCAGGTTGACGGTCTGTGCGAGCGCTGCGCCGTGTGAGGCACTCGCTTGCATCCATGCGCCGTTGTCCACCACCGCATTGACGACGCTGGTCTCGTGGTAGCGGCCCGCCCGATCGACATGCGCCGGGAACACGATGCGCAACACCTTCTGCTGTCCGGGCACGACCACGGTTTGCGGGCCGGCGGCGAGCGCCACCGTGCCCGGCTGCATCTCGCGAACGGGCGCACGATAGGGCCCTGCAGGAACATAGCTCGCATCGCCGGTGATCTCTGCGAGCGCGCGGTCGTCTATGACGGTCGCAGGCGAGCAGGACCCCTCCCCTGCCGGACCGCAATTGAACTTCCCGTTGATGTTCGTTCCGAAGGTCGTGCAGCCGGCGAGGAATAGCAGCCCGCCACCGATCGCTGCGATGCGCCGCCGCGTCAGTGGCGGCCGCCAGTTTGCTGCAGAGCCATGGGGCAGGCAGATCACGTCGGGAAGAGACTTGCGCTTCATGTCAGGCTCCCTTCAGCCAGGCGATCAGGGCCGCCTTGGGTCGATATCCTTCGAGAACGGCCCCATCAGACCGCACGATCACCGGCGTGCCAGTGAAGCCATGCTTGCGCGCGAAAGCCTCGTTCTCGTCGAGTCCGCGGGTGTCGCAGGTGGCCGCCTTGACCGGCATCTGAGCATAGGCAGCGCGCACCGCCTCCCGTTGATCGCTTGCACACAGCACGCGGTCGGCGATGTCGCGGCTGCCAAGCACCGAGATTGGGCGCTCAATCACCGTGACGTTCATCTGCTCGAGCTCACGGCTCAGCGCGCGGCAGTAGCCGCACTGGAAATCCGAGAAGACGGTGACCTTCTGGCCCCCCTTCCCCCATACGATCGCACCCGCGTCAGAGAGCGACGAAAGATCCACCTTTTGCGCGACAGTCTGCGAGATTGTCCGCTCACTACGTGACCCGCGCCGCCCTTCGGATGCTTCACTCTCGCCCGCATTGGCGAGCGCGTTGGCCCTGGCCGCCCCGCCCACCAGCATGTCCGGATTGAGTTCGAGAAGGCGCGCAGCCGTGAGATCCTGACGGGTCTCCATGTCGTAGACCCGTCCGATGATGAGGTAACGGGCACTGGCATCGACATAGAATAGGTTTTCCTTTGCCGTCACCTCGCACAGACCGGCGATGCGGGTGCAATCGACAGCCGTGACCTCGGTTTTGGGCAAGCGCGTCTTGAGCAGCGATGCGACATCAGGAGAGCTGCCCACGGCGCTTGCGCCAAGGAGAAGCGACATCGATGCGATCGCGACGTTGGTAGTATTGAACATGAACAAACTCCTTCTCTCCGAGCGGCGCGGGCGTGCTCAGTTCTGGATGAAGACGCCTTCGAGGAAGACGATCTCGACCTCGATGCCGGTCGGCATCTCGATGACCGGCTGATATTGCTCAGCGCGCTCGATCAGATATTGCGAGAGGGTGTTGCCCGCGTTCGCTGCGCCACCGCCGATCGCCTGAATGCCGACATCGGAGGCGGACGGAAGCACAGGATCCTGTGCGATACGCGGGATCTGATTGGCACCCTGGAACGCGTTGCCGACACCACTCACGAGCCCAGCGAAGAACGCTTGCGTCGCAAGTCCGCCTTCACGGCTGACCACCCTCCCCCTCACGCCTGTCTTGCCGCCGAAGCTGATGAACCCCTTGACATCGGAGACCGCATAGCGCCCGTTGGCCTGAGGGCAGGTCATGCGCTGGAGCTTCACGTAGACCTTTTCGCTCGAGAGATCACCGCGCGCCGCGCCGTTGACCAGACAGCCTTCGATCTTGGTCGTGAGCAGCTTGCCATCCCGGTAGACCGACCGTGCCGGCCCGGTGATCCGAAGGACGACCGGCAAGGGATCGGTCTGCGAATTGACGCCTGCCGACGCATCGACCCCGACGATGACGCGCGCCTTGGCGATCGAGTTGGGGGGAAGATAGTTGGGGCTGTCGGTGTAGCTCGTGGAGCCGCCGCTGATCCGTGTCGCGGTGCCCGATGGCCCGCCTTCGAAGGCGACGAGCTTGATGGAACGTGGGCTGTAAGGTGAGCCGGC
>VFQM010000332.1_pt1 | contig 55386 bp, 53 predicted proteins | sample 3512391 | NCBI WGS metagenome assembly VFQM01 (sample SAMN10412369, study PRJNA504923) | tailings metagenome | isolation source: Replicate 1 from Balatoc abandoned mine | place: Philippines | reverse complement strand
GGGTACTACCGCTTACCCAAGGATACAGGCCGCGATCATGAAGATCGCCAATCCGCACCAACAGGCTACATACATAGCAAAAAACTCGTTCCTGCACCATGAGGTGCAATGGAGATGATTGCATCAGTGCATAGTATTCGCTTTGCATATGCTATCCGCAGATAGCATATGCCGGCACTATTTCGACCGCTCCAGCATTGCAGCCATCATGCAGGTCACGGCATGCTTGACCAAACTTTCTTGTCGGGCAAGCAGCTCTACCCTACTTTCATCGAAACCGTTTCGCAGCACGCTGCATGTCGCGAACGTCCGACATGAAATCAAAGGCCCAGTCCGTACCGCTCGGTTTTGTGCGGGCAACCTTGATGAGATCGTAGTTAACTACATCGCCCATGTGGCAAGTAGCAGGATCCCTTCTGTCATCTGGCAGCGACTGCGTGATAACGCACAAGATTGTCTGGAAAATGGCTATTTCTCTAGTGACCATCACTCACGTCCTTCTTCAGCCTTTTTGAAACATAAAGCGAACCAACCGCGCCAAACGCGAGTAGTGCCGCAGTCGCCCAAAACGAGTACCCGATCAGCGCGGCGAACAGCCAACCGGCTGCAACCGAGCCTAGCGCCTGGCCCAGGCTTGCGGCAGCGGTTTGCTTGCCAAGCCCCACGCCTTGTCGTGTTCCGGCCGCAAGAGACACCAGATAAGCAAGTGCCGGAATCAGCACGCCCGAAGCGCCGGCGACCAACCCTACTCCGACTATCAACAAGAGATAGGTTGTAGCGAACGGTAGTAGCGCAACACCAACGGCCATCGCGAGGAACGCCGGCGCCAGCAGCCCGCTGCCGACACGCCTGAGCAACGGCGCGAGCACGAAAATCTGCACCAGTATCATCACCAGGCTGCACTCGGCGAACATCCAGCCGATCTCGCGCGGACCCAGATTCAACACCTGCTGGCCCTGCAACGCCAAACCCACCTCGAAGCTGCCGATACCGAACATCACGAGCAGCGACAGCGACAGCAGGCCGAGCAACGGCGACGCGTTCGGCTGCGACGTTTCTTCCGGCGCGCGCCGCAGCGGGTTGTCGGCAAGTCCCAGATAGGTCGCGAGCCACATCCCGCCGCCCAGGGCCGCCGTCGCATAGAACGGCAGCGCCAGGGCTGTGCGACTATCAATGCTCTCGATTGATGCCAGCCATCCGCCCAGCGCCGGGCCAAACAGGAAACCGAGTGCGCCCGCCGCGCTCAGCCACGCGAACGCCTGCGCCCGTGTGCGCGACTCACCCACATCGCTTACCCAGGCCAACACCACCGGCAGCACCGCCGCTGCGCACACGCCGGCCAGCGCCCGGGCAGCGTAAGCGGACACCACTCCGCGAGCCAGCGCGAACCACAGCATCGCGCCGACGAAGCCGGCGAGCCCGAGCAGAATCACCCTGCGCCGTCCGATACGATCCGAGACGTAACCCCAGAGCGGCGCAAACAGGAACAGCGCCAGCATGTACGTGCCCGTCAGCAAGCCGGTATGCCAGGGCACCGAGAAACGTCCGGCACTGGCCGGCAGGCCCTCCAGATAGGCCGGCAAAACCGGCAAAACGATGCCATACCCCACGGATACCGTGAATACAAGCGCCAGCAACAGGAAGAAAACGCCGGAATGCACGAACTGTTTTTGCTTGACGCCCACCGCTGGACCGTGTGCGCGATTGCCTTCGAGGCATCGGATCATCGCTGCCACAGGATATGCGCCACTTCCAGGGGAACCGCTACGCCGTCGCGGTGCGGTATGAGTCGCGCCGTAAAGTCCGTCGCCGGACGGGCTGCATGCACCTCTGCGCGATACGCATAACCGTTCGTCGCCCCCACCAGTTGCCGCACGCGTTGCATCTCCACGCGCTCCGCTGCGGCACCGTCAACGCCATTGGCATAAAGCTCGACCCGCACCATCTCCGGGTCAAGGTCAAGATCATCGAGATACACCTGAATCTCAAATACGTGTTGCTCGCCGTCAGTCTCCACCTTTACTTCGCCGAAGCGTAGTGCGGCCCATTTCTGTTCCAGCGTGTGTCGCCAATCAACCAGTTCCGCGCCGATCGCACCCTTGTCGGCACTCCGCTCACGGTAGGCTGAAGCCGCTGGGAGGTAGTATTGCTCGGTATATTCGCGCACCGCGCGGTTGGTGGAAAAGCGCGGCGTCAGCTGCGCCATGCTTTCCCGCATCCGTGCCACCCACGCAGTGGGGATGCCTTGTTCATCGCGGGTATAGAACTCGGGGATCACCTCGCGTTCGAGCAGGTCGTACAGGGCTTCGGCTTCGCTAGCGTCCCAGGCGGGATCGCTATCGTGTTCCCGGCCATCTCCCAGCGCCCACCCAACTTCCGGCGAGTAGGCTTCGGCCCACCAGCCGTCCAGTTCCGACAGATTGATGCCACCGTTGACCAGCACCTTCATGCCGCTGGTTCCGCACGCTTCCCAGGGTCGTCGCGGGGTGTTGATCCAGACATCCACGCCCTGCACCAGCTGCTCGGTCAAATGCATGTCGTAGTCACCGAGGAAGATCACATGCGGGCGCGCCTCGGGCCGCCGGATGAAATGCATCCATTCCTGGATCAGGGCCTGGCCGGCCCGGTCGGCGGGATGGGCCTTGCCGGCGAGGATGAGCTGCACGGGGCGCTGCGGATGGGTCAGCAGGCGCAGCAGGCGTTCCGGGTCGTGGAGCAGCAGGTTCGGTCGCTTGTAGGTGGCAAAACGGCGTGCAAAACCCAGCGTCAAGGTGTTGCAATCACACCGATGCCTCGCCGCATCCACCGCCGCGTCCGGCGCGCCGGCCGCGGCCAGTTGCCGGGACGAGCGGTCACGCGCGTAGTCGATCAGCGCCGTGCTGGCAGCCGTGCGAAATTGCCAAAGACTGGCGTCGGAGATGGCGCGAATGTGCTGTTCATGGGCTTCCGTCGTCCCCAGCCAGCGGTCCTTGCCACAGGCCTCCGTCCAGAGCGCATCGGCGGCCGCCGAGTCCCAGGTCGGCATATGCACGCCGTTGGTCACGTGTCCGACCGGCACCTCGTCCGCCGGCCAGCGCGGAAACAACGGCGCCAACAGGCGCCGGCTCACCTCGCCGTGCAGGCGGCTCACGCCGTTCACCGCGCCGCTGCCGCGGATCGCCAGATACGCCATGTTGAAGGCTTCCGCCGCGTCGTTCGGGTTCCGGCGGCCCAGGGTCAGCAGATCGTGGAGGGTAATGCCGAGCTGCGACTGCGCGTAATCACCCAGGCAGTGTTCGATCAGGGCCGGCGCAAAACGGTCGAAGCCGGCGGCCACCGCCGTGTGGGTGGTGAAAAGATTGCCCACCCGGGTGACGGCCAGTGCGGCTTCGAAGGACTGCCCGGTCGCCTGCATGAAACTGCGCGCGCGCTCCAGCACGGCGAGCGCCGCATGTCCTTCATTCAGGTGGCAGACCTCCGGCTCGATGCCGAGCGCGGCGAGCAAGCGCCATCCGCCGATCCCAAGCACCAGCTCCTGCATCAGGCGCAGGTCCGGTCCGCCGCCGTACAGCTCGCTCGTGATTCCCCGGTACGGCGGGTAATTTGCCGCATCGTTGCTGTCCAGCAGGTACAGCTTCACGCGACCCACCTGCACCTGCCAGGCACGCAGCCAGACCGGATGGCCCGGCAGGTCGAGTTTCAGCCGCAACCACTCGCCATTCGGTTTACGCAAGGGGGTGATCGGCAATTGCCCCGGATCGTTATACGGATACAGGGCCTGTTGCGCGCCATCCGGGTCGATCAGCTGGCGAAAATAGCCTTGCTGGTAGAGCAGCCCGATGCCGATCACCGGGACACCTAGATCGCTGGCGGCCTTGAGTTGATCACCGGCCACGTTGCCCAGCCCGCCCGAGTAAATGGGCAAGGCTTCGCTCAACATGTATTCCATGCTGAAATACGCAACACAGCCTAACTGCGATTGCGGGTAGGCCTGCTGAAACCACGCAGGCGCCTCCGCCGCATCGCGCCGGGCTTGCACCAGATCGTCAAGGTGTTTGCGGAAAGCGGGATCGGCTGACACGCGCTCGATCCGATCCCTAGAGACCGTCTGCAGGACGACCCAGGGATTTTGGGTCAGCTCCCAGAGTTCCGGATCCAGCTGCCGCCACACGTCGTCAGCGCCATGACTCCATGACGAACGCATGTCCAGGGCCAGTTCGGCCAGGGAGTCGAATCCCTCGACGTCCGTGGGCAACATACCGTATAGCGGGTGGCTGACACGTGTTTGGCTGCTCATGGTTTCTCCTTCGTTTTTTCAACCAGGGCCAGTGCCCGTTGGCACACAGCCTCCACACTGAATCCATATTCGCGCAGCATGACCGGTCCCGGTGCCGAGGCGCCAAAACGATCCACGCCGAGCACGTCGCCGCGATCACCCACGTAGCGATGCCAGCCCTGGCTCACCCCGGCCTCGACCGCCAGCCGCGCCGGGATTAAGGGCGGCAACACCGCGTCGCGATACGTTTGGGATTGGGCCTCGAACAGTTCCCAGCTCGGCATGGAGACGAGGCGTAGCGCGACGCCCTCTCCCTGCAGGCGTTCCGCCGCGGCCACGATCAGTCCGACCTCGGAGCCACTGGCGATCAGGATCAGTTCGGGCTCGCCGTGCGCCGCATCGGACAACACATACGCCCCCTGACGCAGACCATCGGCCGGCGCATAGCGGCTGCGATCGAGCGTGGGCAGGTTCTGTCGGCTCAGCACCAGCACCACCGGACGATCGCGCGTCTCCAGCGCGACCCGCCAGGCAACCGCGGTTTCGTTGGCGTCGCCGGGGCGGATCACGGTCAGGTTCGGAATCGCACGCAGCGCGGCCAGTTGCTCCACCGGCTGGTGGGTAGGGCCGTCTTCGCCGAGCGCGATGCTGTCGTGGGTGAACACGTGCACGACGTGCAACCCCATCAGCGCGGCCAGCCGGATCGGCGGACGCATGTAGTCGGAAAAGATCAGGAAGGTCGCGCCATACGGAATAAAGCCACCGTGCGCCGCCAGGCCGTTGACGATCGCGCCCATCGCATGCTCGCGCACGCCGAAGTGCAGGTTGCGCCCGGCATGGCTCCAGCCGCCGCGGTCGGCGCCTTGGGTATCGTCGTCCGGGCCGGCCGGCGGATTGAAATCGCCGAACCCCTTGAGCGCGGTATGGGTGGACGGATCAAGGTCTGCCGAGCCGCCGGTCAGCGCTGGCAGCCGCGGCGCGATGGCGTTCATCACCTGGCCCGAGGCGACCCGCGTGGCGATGCCTTTGGCGTCGGCGGGAAATACCGGAATGTCCGCGTCCCAGTCGGGCGGCAGCTCGCCATGCAGGCTGCGCCGCAGTTCTTCGGCCAGTTCGGGGAAGGTCCGCGCGTAGGCTGCCATACGCTCATTCCACGCCGCCTCGTCGCGCGCGCCATGCGCCAGCGCCTCACGAAAATGCGCCAGTGCCGCTTCGGGAATCAGGAACGGCGGCTCGGTCGGCCAGCCGAGGTTCTGCTTGGTCAGGTGCACCTCGTCGGCGCCGAGCGGCGAACCATGTGACTCGAAGCTGTCGTGCTTGTTGGGGGAGCCGTAGCCAATGTGGGTGCGCACCAGGATCAGCGAGGGCCGCGCCGTCTCCGCGCGCGCGGCCTGCAGCGCGGCGTCGATCGCCGCGAGGTCGTTTCCGTCCGCGACCGGCACCGTATGCCAGCCATAGGCTTCGAAGCGGCGGGCGCGATCCTCCGAGAAGGTGATGTCGGTGCCGGCGGCCAGCGTAACGTGGTTGTCGTCGTACAGGCAGGTCAGCTTGCCGAGTTTGAGATGTCCGGCCAGCGAGGCCGCCTCGGAGGCGACCCCCTCCATCAGGTCGCCGTCGCCGGCTATCACATAGGTGGCGTGGTCGATCACCTCGAATCCTGGGCGGTTGTAGCGCGCCGCCAGTTGCGCCTCGGCAATGGCCATGCCCACCGCATTGGCGAGGCCCTGCCCAAGTGGCCCGGTGGTGGTCTCCACGCCCGGCGTATGCCCGCGCTCGGGATGCCCCGGCGCCTTGCCGCCCCACTGGCGGAACTGCTTGATGTCATCCAGCGAGAGGTCGTAGCCGCTCAGGTGCAGCAGACTGTAGAGCAACATCGAACCGTGTCCGGCCGAGAGCACGAAGCGGTCGCGATCGAACCAGTGCGGATTGCGCGGATTGTGATTGAGCAGGCGTGTCCACAACACATAGGCCATCGCCGCCGCACCGAGCGGCATGCCCGGATGCCCGCTGTTCGCCTGCTGCACGGCGTCGAGCGACAGAAACCGCACGGTGTTGATGCAAAGCTGGTCGAGTGGGTCAGGCATGGTCACTCCTTCTATACGTGCAACGCGCGTCAACGATCCATCAGCGCGGTCGATAACGCGCCGCGCGCCGCGCGTGGTGAGGCCGTTGTGCTCTACTCCGCACAACAGGAGAGCTTGGCCGGGTCTTTGAAACGAGAGATAGCAATGATCTTCAGCGCCTCGGCCATCGTCGGATAGACGTGCAGCAGGTCAATGAAATCGCGCAGCCTGGCTTGGAAGCGCAACGCCATCGCCGCTTCGTGGATAACTTCAGCCGCGCTGTTGCCGACCATCGTGACCCCCAATACCTTCTCTGTCTCGGCGTCCGCTACCATCTTGATGATGCCGCGAGTGTCATGAATCGCTTGCGCGCGCGGCACCAGCGACATCGGAACCGTGTTGCACCAGCAGCGATGACCCGCCGCAACAGCCTCTTCCTCACTCAGGCCGACAGAAGCAATTGGCGGGTCAACGAAGATCGCGCGCGGAATGACGCGGTGATCGACACGGCGCGGTGGTTCACCGGACAGCGCGTTGTGTGCGGCTTTGCCGCCATTCTGGCTGCCCACCGGCGTTGCCGGCTGACTGCCGGTTTCCCGCCCGATGACGTCTCCGGCAGCAAAAATATGCGGGATGTTGGTCCGGAGGTATTCATCGACATGGACGTAACCCTGATCGCCGATGGTAACCCCGGCCTTTTCGATAGCGATATTGTCCGTGTTCGCACGGCGACCGGTGGCGACGAGCAACTTGTCGGCTCGAAACTCCTGAGTCTTCGCGCCTACCTGGACAATCGCCACCACCCTGTTGCCTTCCTGACGAACGGACTGTACGGAAGCGAGGGTGACAACCCGAATGCCCTCCTCGGCAAAGATAGCGGCGATGGCCGGTCCTACCGCAGGCTCATAGCCGTGAGCCAGTAACTGCTTGTCGCGCTCCAGGATGGTGACTTCGGCGCCGAAGCGCCGGAACATCTGACCCAATTCGAGGGCGATGTAGCCGCCGCCCACGATCATCAGGGAGCGGGGACACTCGGTTAGTTCTATCGGCTCATCGCTGGTCAGTAGATCACTGGTGAGATAGGGCACTTGGCTCAAGCCCTCGATGGGCGGCACGACGGGCCGGGAGCCGGTGGCAATGAGCACCTTGTCTCCGAGGAGTCGTTTCCCATTCACCTCGACCGTGTGCGCATCAACAAACTGTGCGCGTCCCTTTTCCAGGCTGAACTGTCCCCCGAGCAGACTCTCGTACTTCTTCTCGCGATAGCCGCGAACGATTTCGTCTTTCTGCGCGATCAGCGCCCGGAAATCCAGCCGCAGTTCGGCGGCGGCCAGACCCGGATAGCGCGGGTTTCGCGCGTCGTGGAGCAACTTCGCGGCCTCGATCAGGTTCTTGGAAGGCAAGCACCCACGGTTGACGCAAACTCCGCCCGTGGTGCGCTCCTCCGTCATGACCGACGTTTTGCCGAGTTCCTGTGCCCGGAGTGCCGCGGCAAAGGCCGTGGAACCGGAACCGAGAATCACGAAATCAAAACGTGTTTCGTTTGGCATGATGTTCTCCACTTTCTGTTTTTTCCGTTTTTAGCCGTACCGAGGGCTTCGTGACAGTGGCGGCCTGACGCGCGAGTTAGCCGCAACAGCCCCCCTTGGAGTGATGACTGTGCGCGGCGTCGGCCACATCCACGCCATAGCCCGCGCCCTTCACGGCGGCTTTCAGTTGCTTGGGCGAGGTCAGCCGCTCGTCGTAGTGCACCGTGGCCTCGCCGGCCGAGAGCGACACTGTTACGTCGCTGACCCCGGGAATCGCCTTCAGCGCGTGCGTTACCTTGCTGGTGCAGCCGCCACAGGTCATTCCTGTTACTTTTACAATTTCAGTTTGCATGGTGATGCTCCTTTTCATAAGGGTTGAATAAAAACTACACGGTAATACGCCTTCAAACTGCCAGCGCGTCGTCGACTATTGCTTGTGCCTCGTCCACGATGCCTCGCAGATGATCCGCTCCACGAAAGCTCTCAGCATAGATCTTGTAAATATCCTCCGTGCCGGACGGCCGTGCGGCGAACCAGCCGCTGGCGGTGATCACCTTGATGCCGCCGATCGGCGCGTCGTTGCCCGGCGCGCGGTCGAGCACGCGCTCGATCTTCTCGCCGCCCAGTTGCGTGATCCGCACCTGTTGGGGCGAGAGTTTTGACAGCATCTCTTTTTGCGCCGGCGTGGCGGGCACCTCGACCCGGTCATAGGCGGGCTCGCCGAACTCGCGCGTCAGCTCACGGTAGATCTCGCCGGGATCGCGGCCCATGCGCGCCGTGATCTCCGCCGACAGCAAAGCCGGGACAATGCCGTCTTTATCCGTCGTCCAGACGCTGCCGTCACGACGCAGGAAGGATGCGCCCGCGCTCTCTTCGCCGCCGAAGCCGAGTGTGCCGTCGAACAGACCGTCGACGAACCACTTGAAGCCGACCGGCACCTCGTAGAGCTTTCGGCCGAGCTTCGCCGTGACGCGATCGATCATCTGGCTGCTGACTACCGTCTTACCGACGGCTGCTGACTGGCTCCACTTCGGTCGATGCTGGAACAGGTAATGGATGGCGACGGAAAGATAGTGATTGGGTGGCAGCAAGCCCGCGTTCCGGGTGACGATCCCGTGCCGGTCGTGGTCGGTGTCGCAGGCGAAGGCGATGTCGAAGCGGTCCTTCAGGCCGATCAAATTCTGCATGGCATAGGACGAAGACGGGTCCATGCGGATCTGGCCGTCCCAATCAACCGTCATGAACCGGAAAGTCGGGTCGACGACTTCGTTCACCACCGTGAGATTCAAGCCATAGCGCTCGGCAATCGCGGCCCAGTAGTGGACCCCGGCGCCGCCGAGCGGATCCACGCCCATGCCAATGTGGGCGCCGCGAATCGCCTCCATGTCGATCACCTTGTCGAGATCGCTCACGTAAGCGTTGAGGTAGTCGTGCCGGTGCGTGGTGGCGGCGCGCAGCGCCTTATCGTAAGGCATTCTTTTGACGCCCTGGAGGCCGCTTTCCAGAAACGCATTGGCCCTGGCTTCGATCCATCCCGTGACATCCTTATCCGCCGGCCCGCCATTGGGCGGGTTGTACTTGAAGCCGCCGTTGTCGGGCGGGTTGTGCGAGGGCGTGACGACAATGCCATCTGCCAGGCCTTTGTCTCGCGCGCGGTTGTAAGCAAGAATCGCGTGCGAAACGGCGGGGGTGGGCGTGTATTCGTCGTGCTCCGCGAGCATGACATCCACGCCGTTGGCCGCCAGCACTTCGAGCACGCTGGCACAAGCCGGCACCGACAGCGCGTGCGTGTCCGTGCCGAGGAACAGCGGGCCATCGATGCCATGCTGTGTGCGGTATTGGCAAATAGCCTGAGCGATGGCAAGCACGTGCCATTCGTTGAAGCTACGAGAAAAAGCCGAACCACGATGCCCGGAGGTGCCGAAGCTGATGCTTTGCTCAACAACCGCCGCATCGGGCACGTCGGAATAGTAGGCCGTCACCAATTTGGCAACATTTACCAATATCGACGCGGGTGCAGGTTTCCCTGCCAAAGGGCTTATCTTCATTCGCTCTCCATCACAGCCGTATATTTTCCCTGCACCGCCGCGCTATTTAAACGCGCGCGCTTCAACAGGGTTTGCTGCGCGATCGACTTGTTCGCGGCCTCGCCGTGCCAAGCCCGGAGCACGGATGCCTGCAACGCGCGCCCGTACGAAAAGCTCAAGCCCCACGGCTGCTTCTCAGCAGTGGCGTTCAAGGCCTGGAGGTTGGCGGTGGCCGTTGCCTCGCTCTGACCACCGGAGAGGAAGTTGATCCCGGGCACCGCTGCCGGCACCGTGCACCGCAGGCAGATAAGCGTTGCTTGCGCCACCTGTTGCGGCGTGACGGGCTCCGGGCATGTGCGGCCAGGCTCGACCATATTGGGTTTCAGAATCATGTACTCCAGTGCAACACGTTGCAGGTGCAGCGCGTGAAATACCGCATGCAAGACTTCCTCCGTGACGCGTGCGGACGTCGCCAGCGTGTGATCACCGTCCATTAATACCTCGGGCTCGACGATAGGCACCAACGCTTGTTCCTGGCAAATGGCCGCGTAGCACGCCAAAGCATGGGCATTGGCTGCAATCGCCTGCGGCGTCGGGATGCCTGCGCCGATGTGAATCACCGCACGCCATTTGGCGAAACGTGCGCCCAGCTGTTTGTATTCGCCCAGCCGCTGCGCCAGACCGTCCAAACCCTGCGTCACCGTCTCTCCGGGAAAACCGGGCAGTGACATCGTGCCCTTATCGACCTTGATGCCGGGCACGATACCCTGCGCTTTCAGTAACTCCGGAAAAGGCACGCCCGCTGCATTTTTCTGCTTGAGCGTTTCCTCGAACAGAATGACACCGCTGATAAAACCGCCGAGTCTGGGTGTGGAAAATAACAGCTCGCGGTAATCGCGCCGGGTTTCCTCCGTGCTCGCGACATTCACCGCCTTGAGCCGCTTTTCAATGGTGCCCGCGCTCTCGTCGGCCGCCAGAATTCCCTTACCCGGCGCCGTTAGCTCGGCTATGGTCTTTTCCAGCTCTTGTGTGGCTATCGACATAAAACCTCCATCCGTTATTACCCGTCCGATAGATTGAACCACGGCGCTATGCGTGTCGCGCGTCGTTGAGCAGGCGGATGACCGGCTCATCCAGATCATGGTCGTAACCCAGAACGCTCAGGGATGCTGTCTCAAGATACAAGCGGCGCGCTTCCAGAGCAGGCAGTGCAATCCAGCGCGCCATGAGGATGCGTAACAGGTGGCCGTGCGCGAAGACCAGCACATCACTCTCCAGTGCGCGAATCCGATCAATGACACGATCCGCGCGCGTACTCACGTCCACCAGCGTCTCCCCACCCGGGCAACCGTCCTCGAACAGACGCCAGCCGGGACGCTCGGCCCGGATGTCTGACGTGCGCCGGCCTTCGTAATCGCCGTAGTCCCATTCCATCAGATCGGGATCGGGCTCTGCGGATGCACCGAATCCTGCCAGCTCACCCGTCCGCCGCGCCCGTTGCAGCGGGCTGGTGAGCACTTTGGTAAAGGTCAAGCCCCGCAGCCGCGTGCCCAACTCCCGCGCGGCGTGCTCGCCCCGTTCGGTAAGCGGAATGTCGGTGCGGCCGGTGTGCTGTCCGCTGAGCGTCCAGTCGGTCTCGCCGTGGCGAACCAGATACACCAGCGGAAGGGCGCCGCTCATTTGCGTGGACCCTGGTTTGGAGGTTTTAGATTTCATGTTCTTCCGGTTTTACTCCGGCACGGCGTGATCGCCGCGGCCATGGCGCATCCATTTCTCGATTTCGACCACCACGAATACGATGGCCGCGATGCCGGCGATTCGGAGCCACGACTCGCCGCTAATCGGTGCGGTGCGGAAGAGTTTGTTCATCACGGGCGCATAAGTGAAGAGTAGTTGCGCCGCTAGCATGGCCAGCGAGCCAGCGATGACCCAGGGGTTGGAAAAGAAGCCGAGGGAGAAGAACGAATGGTTCAGCGAGCGGCAATTGAACAGGTAGGCCGTCTCCACCAGCACGATGACGTTGATGACGCAAGTGCGCGCCTCTGCGGTGGTTTCGCCCCCTACCCCCAACTCCCAGAAAAACAACCAATAGGCGCCAAGCAACATGACGAGCGACACCAGCCCGGTGCGCATCGCGAGCGCCACGGTGAGCAGCGGCTTGCGCGGGTCGCGCGGCGGGCGTTGCATAAGGCCGCGCTCCTTCGGCTCGAAGACCAGCGTCAGGCCGAGCAAGATGGCCGTCGTCATATTGACCCATAGAAGTTGCACCGGCAGAGCGGGCAGCGTGGTGCCGAACACAATGGCAGTAAGCAAGATGAGCGCCTCGCCGCCGTTGGTCGGCAGCGTCCAGACGATAAACTTGGTAAGGTTGTCGAACACGCTTCGGCCTTCCTCGACGGCGGCCTCGATGCTCGCGAAGTTATCGTCGGTGAGCACCATGGCTGCGGCGCTCTTGGCCACATCGGTGCCGCCGAGGCCCATGGCCACGCCGATGTCGGCTTGCTTGAGCGCGGGGGCATCGTTTACGCCGTCGCCGGTCATCGCGACGACATGGCCGCGCGCCTGAAGTGCGCGGACGAGGCGCAGCTTCTGTTCCGGGGCAACCCGAGCGAAGACCGCCGTGTGCTCGGCCACTTCAGGAAGTTCCGGGTCGGAGATCTTTTCCAGCTCGCGGCCGGAGAGGGCGACGAGTTTTCCGTGCTGTTCGCGTCCCTTCAGCCCGATTTGCTCGGCGATGGCGCGGGCCGTGACGAGATGGTCGCCGGTAATCATCTTGACCGCGATGCCGGCCTCTTGGCATTTGCGCACGGCTGCGATGGCTTCGGGTCGCGGCGGGTCGATCATCCCTTGCAGGCCGAGGAAGGTCAGCCCTTCGGCTACGTGACTGTGTTCGAGCTTCGCGTGGCTGGCATCTACGTGGCGGCGAACGAACGCGAGCACGCGCAGCCCGCGTGCGGCCATCGCTTCGACCGCCCCGCGGACGGCTTCCTTGTCGAGCGGAACCACTTTGCCCTGTTCGTCAAGCGCGTCGACGCAGCGATCGAGGAGCCGTTCCACCGCGCCGACTTTGTAAATGACCCGGTACGCCCGCGCGTCGTGGAGCGTGGCATGGAACATGTACTCGGATTCGAAGGGGATCACGTCCAGGCGCGGCGACTCGCGGTATATGTCGGCGTAGACCAGTCCACCCTTCTCGCCGGCAATCAGCAGCGCGGCCTCGGTCGGATCGCCCTGCACCTTAAGCCGCCCGTCTTCGCCGCGCACCATTTGCGAGTCGTTGCATAGAACGCCGGCCCGTAGGCATTCGGCAAGCGCGGGCTGTTCCGGCATTTTGACCGGTGAACCGTCGAGACGGATTTCCCCCTTCGGCTCGTAGCCCACACCGGTCACCTCGTAAAATTTCCCGCCGGCGAAAATCTCGCGAACGGTCATCTGGTTCTCGGTCAGCGTGCCGGTCTTGTCCGAGCAAATAACCGTCGTGCTGCCCAGCGTTTCCACGGCGGGAAGTTTGCGTATGATGGCGCGGCGTTTGGCCATGCGCGCGACGCCGATGGCCAGCACGATGGTGACGGCAGCAGGCAAGCCTTCGGGAATCGCGCCCACGGCGAGCGCCACCGCCGCCATGAAGGTCTCGGCGAGGTTTTCGCCGCGCAGAGCGCCGATGGCGATAATCGCCGCCGCCAGCGCCAGAATCACCCACAGCAGCCGCCGGCTCAAATACGCGATTTTCTTGGTCAGCGGCGTCGAGAGATCAACCGCTTCCGAGATGAGTCGCGCGATGTGGCCGGTCTCCGTCTGGTCGGCGGTGGCCCACACGACCCCTTCACCCTGGCCCGCGGTGACGAGCGTGCCGGTGAAGGCCAGGTTCTTCCGGTCGCCCAGCACCGTGTCAAGCGCAAGCGGGTCAGGATGCTTGTGGACGGGCACGGATTCGCCCGTGAGCGCGGACTCGTCCACTTGCAAGTTCTTGACGTGGAACAGGCGCAGGTCGGCGGGCACCCGATCGCCGGACTGGAGCAGCACCACATCGCCGGGGACCAGTTGTTCGGAATGGATTCGCTGTTTGCGACCACCGCGGCGCACGGTGGTTTCCGTCGCGACCATCTGCGAAAGCGATTCGATGGCTTTCTCCGCCTTAGCCTCCTGGATGAAGCCGACGATGGCGTTGAGGAACACGACACCGAAGATGACGGAGGAATCCACCCATTCGCGGAGCAGCGCCGTCACGGCGGCGGCGGCGAGGAGGATGTAAACCAGCGGCTGGTTGAATTGCTGGAGAAATTTCAGCCACGCCGGTGTGCCAGGGCGGGCCGTGATGCGGTTCAGACCGAACTTTTCCTGGCGACGCTTTACTTCTTCGGCAGCCAAGCCAGTTTCCAAATCGACGTCGAGCAGGCACACGACTTCTTCAGTCTGCAACTGATGCCAGGAATTGAGTTGTTTTTTCAAGTTGTTGCGCCCCATTTCCAGTCACGAATTTCCGGCATGTCCTGGCCGTGCTTGTTGATGTATTGCTTGTGCTCGATCAGCTTGTCTCGAATGACTTGGATGAGATAAGCAGCGCGCGGGACCAAACTCGACACCTGATCGACTGCGAGCGCCAGTTCGAAAAAGAGCGCCTCGCCCGACTTGCCGACAAGCGTCTTTTGGCGAATGGCATCACCGTGGAAATCAGCCTCTTTGATGGCGTGTTCAAAGAGCGTGGGATTGGAGGTCAGCCCTGTCACGGAAAATTCGTTGATATAGCCACCCAGTGTGCCGCTCGTCAGCAGCCCGCGCGTAATATTGTCGAGCCAGAGGCTTTGACCGAGATCGTGCAGTTGTTGGGTGGCTTTCATTTTTTCTCCTTCACCAATTTGGGGTTGTGCCAGCTTCCGTCTGCCGCGATGAGCGCGTCCGCTGCTTTGGGCCCCCAACTGCCGGGTTTGTACGCCACGGCCCGGTGATGCTTCGTCAGGACAGGATCGACCACCGCCCAGGCGGCCTCGACGCAGTCCTCGCGGGCGAAAAGCGCGCCTTCGCCGACCATGGCATCGCCCAAGAGCCGCTCGTAGGGCGACTCCTCTTCCGGTTGCTCGTCCAGCAGGTAGAGCTCGCGCTGGTCGCCGACGAACTCCTTCCCCGCGCGCTTGACGCGCGCCGCGAGGGCCACGGCGGAACCGGGGGACAGCCGGAAGCGCAGATAATTGGCGAGGCCGTTCGCCGGCGCGGAGTCCTCGAAGAGTCTCTGGGGTGGCGGCTTCAGCTCCACCAGGACCTCGGCCACCGTTGCGGCCAGACATTTGCCGGAACGCAGGTACCACGGCACCCCTTCCCATCGCCACGAGTCGATGAACAGCCGCAGGGCGCAGAACGTCTCGACATCGGAGTGCTTCGCCACGCCGGGCTCCTGGCGGTAACCGGCGTACTGGCCGCGCACCAGGTCGTCGGACGCAAGCGGGCGCATGGCCCGGAAGACCTTCTGTTTCTCGGCGTGTACGGCGTCAAAGCCCCGGTAGGCCGGCGGCTCCATGGCCAGCAGCGCGACGATCTGGAACAGGTGGTTCTGGACGACGTCGCGCAGCGTGCCGGCGCTTTCATAAAACGCGCCGCGACCCTCCACGCCGAAATCCTCGGCCAGCGTGATTTGCACGCTGGCCACGCAGTTGCGGTTCCAGATCGGCTCGAGGAACGCATTGGCGAAACGGAAATAGAGGATATTCATGATCGCCTCTTTCCCAAGATAGTGATCGATGTGGAAGATCGCGTCTTCCGCAAACACCGAGCGCAGGATGCGGTTGAGCTCCCGCGCGGACGCCAGGTCGCGTCCGAATGGCTTTTCGACGATGACGCGTCCCTGCTCGGCCAGGCCCGCGGCACCGAGCCCTTGGATGACCGTCGCGAACAACGCGGGCGGGATGGCAAGGTAGTGCGCTGGACGCCGGGCTTCGCCCAGCGCCTGTTTGAGCGCTTCGAACGTGCCCGGGTCATTGTAGTCGCCACTCACGTAGCTGAGGAGGGAGAGCAGACGATCGAGGGCCGGCTTGTCATCGACCCTGCCGGATTTCCTGATGGCATCACTGGCGCGCTTGCGCAGCTGCGCCGAACTCAGCCTGGAAGTGGCGACGCCGACCACAGGGACGTTAAGGACGCCGCGCTTGGCCATCGCGTAGAGCGCCGGAAAGATCTTCTTGCGGGCAAGGTCGCCGGTCACGCCGAACAGCACCAGCGCATCGGCCGGCGTCGTGCGGCTATGGGTATTGCTCATCTCGGTACCCCGCTTTCTTCTCATCGTGCCCACCAAACGCGTAACGCATTGTTGACAATACTTTGCTGGCAAAACAAGACCGTGTCACGAATACTGGGTTTATAGGCCAAACCGAACGGCATCACAAATACCGCAGATAAAACAGGTAGAGTTTTTCGAACATATTTTTTACGCCAATCAATTTTTTTGAATGCCGGGGGAAGAGGTTCCAGAACGGTGGTTTGTTATCTGATGCCATGTGCAACCACATGGCATCATTCTCCATATTGAGGATACAAGAGAGCTCATACCGGTAAGTTCTGACAGGCGCAGTACCGTTTAACACGGACTGCATATTTTTTGCCGTGGCCTGGGAGCGAAACTGCGCCATATGCGCTTGGTGCGGCACCCACGGCGGCGGATTCTCATGGTTGGCGCAATCCCCGGCAGCGAAGACATTGCCCAGCCCTTTTACCTGCCCGTATTTATCCACATCGATTTGCCCGCCAGGGGAAACGGGAAGACAGGACTCTCGAACCAGCCTGGAACCGGTTATCCCGGGTGAATACAGCACCAGATCCGCCTGACGAAACGCGCCGTCTTTATCAAGCATCCCACCCGCGACGAATTCTGCCGGTTCATAACCGTAGTCAAGGATGATTCCCCGTTCGCGCATCCGGTCGGTGATCGCGCCGGTCTCACCAGGATCGATATTCGGCGAGAAAAAATGAATCTCGAAGTTATCCCGCACCCGTCTTTCTTTTAAGGCAAAATCCAGCAGACATGCGCACTCATACATTTGTCCTCCACGACCGGCAACGAATCCGTCCTGCCTGTTGATCTTGAATCCCAGGTAAATGACCCCTTTGTTCATGGATTCAAGTCTATTCATAAACGTTTCCATCTCATCCGGACCGTTACACGGTGAGAATGTGTGTTCCTTAGTGCCGGGAATATCGTCTTCCAGAAACGCCGGCCCGATGCCTATAAACAGTGCATCGTTTTTATAAGCTTCCCCGTTAACGATAACGGTTCTACCGCCATCCCGTATGTCCGTGACAACGCCCTCGACAAAACGAATATTTCTGCGTCGCAAAAACGGACGGATATCGATGCATACATCTCGCTTGCCTTTTTTCCGGGTGATGAATTCCGGAATCGCAGGAAAGTAGGTGAAGTTGCCATTGCCTATAAGCGTAATATCGTGCCTGGAATAAAGCCGGCGAAAGAACCCGGCAAAAAACGGGAAAAACGGTAGCGCGAGAAAATATTGAATAAAAAACAATGAGGCAAATCCGTTGCCAACGATGATGATCTTTTTTTTCATACCCACATTCAATTCCTATACATAAGTGCAACCCAGAAGAGCAGCAATACAGGCCGCTCCGCCAGGACGACGTTGGCTGACGGCGTGCCGGGCACCACTGTTCACCGCACCTCTCCGGTCAACGCGTTCTGCAACGTTACAAGATTACCGGCGGCATGGGACAGCCTAGGACATCCGAAAAGGCGCGCAGCAATTCGACTTCAACAGCAGATATTTTTTGGTCACGCAGGACGCTGGCAGCACAGGCCTTCAGTAATTGTGGCTTGGCCAGAGGCTTCAGCTTTTCCAGTTCTTGCAAGGCACGGTCCAGACCTGAAAGACTGATTTCAGTATTTGCCACTAATTGAAGCCCGCTGATTTCCAGTATTTTTGTCGCGGCGCTAAACGCTTCCTCAATGGCATTTTTATCCTGCTGACCGGCATAGGCCATTACCGAGAGGATCAACTCAATTTCCTGCTTGAGCTGGCCAACATGGGAATAGCGCGTATTCGTGTGCGCCAGCTTGAAGAATTGCCCATCGAGATGGTTAAACAGAATTTTCTGTAAGGACCATTCCAGCAGATCGACCTTGGAATCCATTTCAATCAATGCGACCAGATTGTCTCTGAAGGCCTGGTACTGATCGCGCGATAACTGTTTGAGTGCCGGTATGGCGATATCAATCAGTGGCAAGCGGTATTTAATATCCAGCCCATCCATCGCCGGCAGTAGTTGGTGTGTTAACACCAATACATTCGGGTCGGCATACGTCTGCAAATGCGCCAGTTGCCTGTCACGAACCTCCTGTCCCGGATCTAGCACCATGGAATAAATAACGGCGCGGGCGCCATAGGGTTCACGGGCAGCCTCAATGATAAGGGTGGGCAATTCAGCTATCAGCGCGCGGGCGTGATGGATTGTTTCCGGTTTCGGATTACCGATTTGATCAATCGCATTCGCGACATCGGCCATGGCGGCACCGGTAGCAACCGCGGCAACTTTTTGGGCAAGTTGTTCGCGTGTCATGGTTTCTTTTTTACCGGTCTCTTCCTCGTGACCCGGGTCAGAAGGTGAGACCCGGAACGGGTCGAGAGGCTCCCCTGGGGGACCCTCCCGGGGTGAGACGGTTTTATCGGGCTTGTCGGCAGCGGCAAATTCCCCGTCCCAATGAGGATCAATGCGCAGAATGCGCTTCGCCAGCGGCGGGTGCGTGGCGGACAAGGCTTGCATAAAACCCGAAACACCCTGGGCGAAAAAGGCATGGCTGACTTCGGTAGCGCCGGGGTTTTCTACCTTGGAACCAAACTCGAGTCCGCCGATTCGCTTCAACGCGCCCGTGATCCCGTCCGGGTTGCGGGTAAACTGAACCGCCGAGGCATCCGCCAGGTATTCCCGTTGCCGGCTCACTGCCGCCTTGATCAGGCCACCGAAAAAGGTCCCGGCAAAGCCGATGACCATCAGCCCGATAGCCAGTGCCAATATTCCGCCCGCACCCTTTCCGCTACTCCGACCGCGCCGCGAATAAGAAGAGGAATACAACAGATAGTAGCCAATAATGCCGAGAATCAGTATGCCATTCAGTACACCGATCAAACGGATGTTGAGCCGCATATCGCCATTAAATATATGGCTGAACTCATGGGCAATGACGCCCTGCAATTGCTCACGACTTAGATGATCGATCGTCCCCTGGGTCACCCCGATGACGGCATCGCGCGGCGAGAAGCCGGCCGCAAAGGCATTAATACCCGGTTCATCGGCGAGCAGATAAACCGGTGGTGCCGGCGTGCCGGAGGCGATGGCCATTTCCTCCACCACGTTCAACAATTTGCGTTGCTTCAAATCCTTAGTATTTTGCGGGATCAATTGCCCACCCAGCGATTCAGCAACCACCTTGCCACCCGCCGACAGGGCCATGATCTTGTAGAGACTGCCCGCCAGCACCACCACACCGACACCGGCGCTGACAGCGGCGAATGTCTGCCAATCCATTTTCTGGAGCAGTGCCCCGCCGTCTTGCAATTGTTGACTGTTGATATAACCGAACACCACCATGACCAGGAGATTGACCATGATAATCAAGGTGACTACCGCCAGGCCAAACAGCAAGACCAGCTGGAACGTGTTTTTACGCACACGTTCCTGTGATTCAAAGAAATTCATTTCGACCTTTGGAATAAACCGCAGTGATTAGAATGAGACTTTTGGTGCAGCCTGTATGGCCGCCGTATCTTCAAACTCCAGCAGGGTCGCATCCTGCGCGTGGCCAAAACGTGCCGCAAAGAACACCGGTGGGAACGTCTGTTTATAGGTGTTATAGGCCATCACCTGGTCGTTAAAGGCCTGCCGGGAAAAAGACACCTTATTCTCGGTGGAGACGAGTTCTTCACTCAGTTGCATCATGTTCTGATTGGCCTTGAGATCCGGATAGGCCTCCATCACCATATTAAAGTTCATCAAGGCGCCGGCCAGTTTGCCTTCTGCGCCACTCAGGCCTTTTATCGACTCGGCATTGCCCGGATCTGCTGCTGCCGTTGACAACATATTGTTTGCCGTATTGCGCGCCTCAACCACGGCTTCCAGGGTTTCACGTTCATGTTTGATATAACCCTTCGCGGTCTCGATAAGATTGGGTATCAAGTCGTAACGCCGCTTCAATTGCACCTCGATCTGTGCAAAGGCGTTCTGGTAGCGATTTTTCAGCGTAACCAGTTTATTGAATATCGCGATTGCATAAAAAACGATCAGTACGACGACGACCAGAATAACGATTAATGTGGTATCCATATTTCTCACCTTGTTCCAAATTATTGCATCAGACAGATGCTTACATCTTGCAGCGTAAGTAACGCAAAATTACTGCCGCTCACCCGGCCTGGACAGCTAATACAAGAACAAAAACCAACGCCGCCGCGACGAAGATAAACCGTACCCATTCCAGATCATTTCTGCACACCGATAAGACCACCATACACTGCAGCAGGAAGTACAGAGCGAAGGCCCGCGATGCCAGCGTGATCAGCGCAAAGATCGAAACCGTCCAGGGCGAGCACCATGGCAGCGCCGCCGGCCAGCATACAGCGCTTGCTCAGGCGCTGGCGCGCGACCTCCTCCAGATTCACCGCGGCCGCCAGGATATCCGCCACCACGGCGGAAAACGGCGGCAGGCCGGCGGCGATGATCAGCGGCGCCGACAACAGCGCGGACACCGCCGCGGCAAGCCTGTTCAGGCTGTTGTCCGAATATTGCCCGCCAATTCGAACAGGCTGGACAGATTCCAATACTCGGGCACAAACAGGGGCTCGGTAAGTCCGAATGGTGCCATGAGCAAGCTCGCCCACCCCATTTGCCGTTGATGTTGATCGGACGCGAGGAACAGCGGCAGCCACGGCACGAGAAATGCGCTCGACCAAACCAGCCAGACGTAGTGATAATTCATGTTGCGGTGGATCACACATTGCTGCCACGGCGGCGGTCCCAGGGAAAAAGTGCGATCTACGACACCCATAAGGCAACCTGCTCATAACCAACCCCCGTCAAAGCCCGCTCGCTGCAAACCGCCGGCGATGTATGGGCACCTTCGCATCAACTGCCACAATGAGCCGGTACGATAATTTTCAATCATCAGAACAGTCGGTCCTTCATTGAGCCCGAAATGCCAGGGCGATACCCATCCGTGGGGACTGCCGGATGCAGCCGGGTAGGTCGGGTTGAAGGACGCTTTGAAGCCGTAGCGGTTGGATGCTGTCAATTTGACGTCATGAATGCAGTAATCAAGCACGGGCAGCACAATCTCGGGCGCGAATGGCAGCGACGCCGCCACTGCCCACGGCGCGATCGTGCCGTCATCCGGCCCGTACGGCACGCCACGTGCCAGGTAACCAAAGAACTGACGCTCGATGCCGGCTACGTTGAGGGTGTCCGGACCGGGACCTTCGCTCGCGGTCAGGCCCCAGCAGTGCCCGCCAAAGTGCGCGAACTTGAGCGGGTTGTCGATCGCGTACTCATGTTGCACATAGGTCGCGCGCCGGCTGTTCTCGAAATAGTCGATGCCTTTGCTGCGCATGAAGGCATCCTGGATACCGCGAAAGTCGATCCAGATGTGGGAGAGTTGATGCGTGAATAACGGCCCGGCATACAGATAGTCGTATCCGTAGCTGTGTTCCCACCGGTAGGTGGCGGCCCATGCCGCATAGGCGCTCTCGGGCAGCGGATGCGTCGGCGAACCCAGCCCCAGGATGTACAGCAGCAACGCCTCGTCGTAGCCTTCCCAGCGATAGTTGAGGAAGCCGCTTTCAGGCTTCCAGCCATGCGTCACGGTCGCGCCCTGGTTCTGCGCCCACGGCCAATCGGCGCGGCGATAGAGCGCGTCGGCGAGGGTACGGATTTCACGTTCGTCCGCTGTGTCAGCATCAAAGTACCTGCCTGCCGTCAGCGCCCCCGCCAGCAGAAAAGCGCTGTCTATCGTCGACAGTTCGCATTGCCAGGCGCGCCGCCCGGTCTGCATGTCAAGAAAATGGTAGTAAAAGCCCCGATAGCCGGTCGCGTCAGGCTCGGGACCTTGCGGGCTATTCCAGAAAAACCGCAGGGTTGCTAGTGTTCGTTTCACCGCCGCGTCATGTGACATGAATCCGCGCTCGACAGCCACCGGGTAAGAAGCCAGCGCGAGGCCAGTGGCGGCAATACTGGCAGGCCAATCTGCTTCGGTCTTGTCGATCACCAGTCCGTTGACTGGATTCGTCTCGTGCAGAAAGTAGTTAAATGATGCGTGCTGAAGCTTCTCCAGCTCGGCATCGGTGGTGCGTGTCATCGGGCTCATGGTGCCACCCGCGGGCTGCGACTCCCGGATAAACGCGCCGCGCGATTCCTGACGTTCTTTGGCTTAATCATGGCCTTCCTCACTTCCATTATCCGGTGGGTTCTCTACCGCAAGAGCCCGGGCGCGGTATCTCGCGATGCTCGCGGCTCTGTCAAAGCCAGCGGCGCATGATCCATCCAAACGCCTCAAGTATCCGTCCTGGCCAGCGCCGCTTCTCCCAGTTGACGGGCGTGATCGGCAGCGACTCCGTCAGGTCGTTGAGGAAGTGTTGCTCGAGTTGCGAGCAGAAACATGGCTCGCCACTCGCGAGTACGAGCTCGTAGTTGAGGAAAAAGCTGCGGTAGTCCAGATTCGCGGTCCCCACAGCCGCCCAGTCGCCGTCGATAACAACGGTCTTTGCGTGCAGCATCCGCGGCTGATACTCGTATATGCGCATGCCGGCAGTCATCAGCACGTCATAGAATGCTTGCGCCGCCCATCGCGTGATTGGTACGTCGCTTTTTGAAGGCACGAGCAGGCGCACGTCAATGCCCCGACGCGCCGCCCGGATGAGCCGCTGCTGGGTGAGGAGGTCGGGAACGAAATAGGGTGTTGTGAGAAAGATTCGTTCGCGTGCGCCTGCAAACGCATCGGAATATAAGCAGTGTATCCGGTGACGGCAGGTGCGTGAATTGTTCGACACGAGCGTGGGTGCCAGCCCGCCGCGCTGGGCGGGCATCCAGTGTCGGTGTCCGTGCCAGAAGGTGTCGAACAGCCTGGTCGCGTCGTCGACGAGCGCGCCGGTTATTGCGGCGTGAGTATCGCGCCATCGTGCGTCACCATAAAGCCGGCGCGAACTTTGCCGATGGATGTTGAATCCACCGACATAAGCGACCTGGTCGTCGACAATCAGCAGTTTGCGATGATTGCGGCGGTTGTATCGCAGCGGGTGGCGCCAGCTCCAGCGATGAAACCACTTTAGAAACACGCCTCGTTCGCGCAGGTGGCATTCCATGACGCGCGACGAGCTGCCCAGTGCGCCCGCTGCGTCAAGGTGCAATCTCACCTCGAGGCCCGCCGCAGCGCGCTCAACCAGCGCCTGCGTAAATTGCCAACCAACCTCGTCGTCCGAGAAGATATAACTCTCCATGCGCACCGAGTCGCGGGCGCTGCGGATCGACGCGAGCATTGCCAGGTACAGATCATCGCCCTCGGTGAACAGGCGCGTGTCCTCAACGGTCGTTGCGGCATTACCCGGTGTCTTGGGTGCGGGGTGGCTTGATCGAAGTGCCATTGACGTCTAGTCCCGTGATGCGGGCGGTTCCCCGCCCGATTCGGATCGCCCCGGCTCGGTCACGTCGAACTCGAAAGTCACGGGGATCTGCGCGAGACGCTGAAGGAGAGTGCTGTCCTGGTGGTTTTCCACTCGTTCAAACAGCAAAATCTCGACCGGGCGCCACATCGCGACCCATCCGAGAATCAACAATCCCTCGCCCATCGCAGTGAATATCGGGCTATCGCCAGGGGAACCCAGCAGCGCGCGCAAGAGCAGCGCGGTCACGAGTACGGCGACTCCCACCAGCAGCAACTTACGACCCGTTCGCATACGCCGTCGATATTGACGACGACACTGTTCATACGCGAACTGAAAGTGTGCGTGAATCGCACCTGTGACCTCCCCGGCATGCGACTCAATCGATGCCGGGGCGTGGACGATGAGCCGAAGCGGCTCGGCGCGTCCGTACTCACCGGCAAAGTCGACGATATGGTTTTCAGCGTCGCGTCTGAGCGCTTTCTCATTCTCGGAAAATGGCGTGGGGTCCAGCGAGTCGAACAGCTGGTCAACGCGCTGAATCCGGATATCGATGGTTCCCACTACCGGATCGCTCAGGCGCTGTCGCGAACCAGCACGACGACGGTCCTGCCCGGCACACGATATTTCATCGACTGCAAGGGGCTTTCGTTGCCGGGTTCGAGAAAATCGAACGGGCTTTCGAGGCTGGTATCGACCACCCGCCGCCACGCGTTTGCTGCGCCCTCCTGTATCTCAAAAGTCAGTTCCTCCCAATAGGCATTGATCATCACGTAGAGGTCGATGTCCTGGTGCGACCCGCCGTGCAGGGCAAAGGCGAGGCTGCGCGAATCGTAAGCCAGGTCGGGATCCTGGCCGACCCCGTACCAACGGACATCCTCGCGCCAGAACCGGCTCCTCGCCAGCGATGGGTGCGCCTTGCGAAACGCGATCATCAGCTTGAAGAAACGGAATATGTCCGGGTTGGCGTGCAGCCGGTCCCAATCGATCCAGGTCGTCTCGTTGTCCTGGTTGTAAGGATTGTTGTTCCCGGCCTGCGTGTGCATGAACTCGTCGCCGGCGCGGAACATGGGCGTACCGTTCGACAGGAACAGCAGGCAGCAGAAATTCTTGACCTGTTGCTTGCGCAGTTTCTGCACCTCGGGCGGCACGCCCTCGTCCCCTTCCCAGCCGCAGTTCCAACTATAGTTTTCCTCGGCACCGTCGGTGTTGTCGTGGCCGTTCGCCCAGTTCCGCTTCCGGTTGTAGGCCACCAGGTCGTAGAGGGTGAAACCGTCGTGCGAGGCGATGTAATTGACGCTCTGATGGGGGTGATAGGCGTTCACCCGATCGTCGGGGAACAGATCGTCGCTGCCGTACAGGCGGCGCATCAGGGCCGGCACCCTGCCGGGGTCCCCCTTGACGAAGCATCGCAGATCATCCCGGTATTTGCCGTTCCACTGGCAAGCCATGATCCCCGGAAATGCCCGGCCCAATTGATATACCCCGGCGGCGTCCCAAGGCTCGGCAATCAGGCGCAGGTGCGCCAGATTTGGATCGGAGGCCATGTCGCTGAGCAGCGGCACGTCGTTGGCATTGACCGAGCCGTCCGCTTTGCGGGTAAAGAGGGAAGCGAGGTCGAAGCGGAATCCGTCGACATGCATCTCGTGCGCCCAATGGCGAGCGCTGTCCATGATCATCTTGCGGACGGCGCGGTTCGCCGTATTGAGCGTGTTGCCGGTGCCAGAGAAATTTTCGTAGGGCGCCCCCGGCCGGTCCGCCATCAGATAGTAGGTGCTGTTGTCGATCCCCTTGTAGCTATAGACCGGGCCGTTGTGATCGCCCTCGCCGGTGTGATTGTAGACAACGTCGATGATCACCTCGATATCCGCCTGGTGCAGCGCCTTGATCATTTCGCGCACCTCGTTGTGTTGCGCCTTGACCGTGCGGTCGCTGAGATAGCCATGGTGGGGGGAGAAGAAATTCAGCGGCATGTAGCCCCAGTAGTTGCCGTCGGAAGGGTCGTATTGGAACACCGGCATCAACTCCACCACGGTGACCCCAAGCTCCTTCAGGTACGGGATTTTCTCGACCAGGCCCGCAAATGTTCCGCGCGCTTCGTCCCTGACGCCGGAGTTGGGGTTCCGGGTGAATCCTCCGACGTGCAGCTCGTAGATGACGGTATCAGCCTCGTGCCGGGGGCGATGGTCGCCTTGCCAGTCGAAGCCCTCGCTGTCGCCCGCAAGGACACCCAGTGGTGCCTTGCCCGCGTTCGAACCGGGCCGGACGGCGGCGAGCCGGTCGAAATCCGAGGGAAAGAACACGGACTTGGCATAGGGGTCGAGCAGGATTTTGTCGCGATCGAACGCGTGCCATTCGAACCGGCCATTGGGCGCGGGGCCCTCGACGCTGTATGCGTAGTAGGACACGCCCTGCATCGACCCGAACGGGATACGGCAATGCCAGACCCTTCCCGTTTTGTTCTTGAGGTAATCGAACCGATAGGCCAAAACCGGATTGACGAAGTCGCTCTCGGCGTAGAGCAATAGAGTGACGTTCACCGCATGCTTCGAGTACAACGCAAAGTTGTAGGCGCCCTCTTTTTCGATCCTGGTCGGGCCCAAGGGGAACGGAAGCCCTTCCGAGCCTTCCCACCGAGATGCTGCTACCTCTGCTAGCGTCATGTTGGCTCCGCTGTCATTTTCTCTATTAGCCATGAGATGATTCTCGCGAAGCGCCGGGACGCTCGGCCCGGATGTCTACAGCGCGCTGACCTTCGTACGCGCCGTAACCCCACTCCATCAAATCAGGATTGGCCTGCGCGTGTTCACCGAAACCCGCTATCTCACCAGTCCGCCACGCCCGCTGCAACTGGATTGCTAGCACTTTGGCGAAACTCATGTCTTTCAGTCGCACTCTGAATGCCTGCGCGTCGCACTCGCCCCGTTCGGCAAGCGGAATGTCCCTACGACCGGTGTGCTGGCCACTAAATGTCCTGGCGGTCTCGCCATATCGGACCAAATAGATTTCGGGAAGTACGACACTCATTTGCGCGTAGCTCCTTTTGTCTCTGTTTCCTTAGCGCCCCATCGCCAATTGCGAATCTCCGGCATATCTTCACCATGTTTATCGATGTAGGCCTTGTGATCGAGCAGCTTGTCGCGCAGAAACTGTTTGGCGTAGGCGGCGCGTGAACCCAGGCTCGGCACCCGGTCGATGACGTCGCCCGCCAGATGGAAGCGGTCGAGATCATTCAATACTGCCATGTCGAATGGCGTGGTGGTGGTGCCGTTTTCCTTGTAGCCGCGCACATGCAGGTTCTTGTGATTGGTGCGGCGATAGGTCAGACGGTGGATCAACCAGGGATAGCCGTGGAAGGCAAAAATGATGGGCTTGTCCTGGGTGAAGAGGACGTCGAAGTCCTTGTCGGAGATGCCGTGCGGGTGCTCGCTCTGCGGCTGCAGGGTCATTAAATTCACGATATTGATGACGCGGATTCTCAGTTCCTGAAAATGCTGGCGCAGAATCTTGACCGCAGCCAGCGTCTCCAGCGTCGGCACGTCGCCGCAGCAGGCCATGACCACATCGGGATCGCCCCCTTCGTCGTTGCTGGCCCATTCCCAGATGCCAAGCCCGGCGGTGCAGTGCCGGATCGCCGCATCCATGTCCAGCCATTGCAGTTCCGGCTGCTTGCCCGCGACGATGACATTGACGTCATTGTGGCTGCGCAGGCAATGGTCGGTGACCCACAGCAGGGTGTTGGCATCGGGCGGCAGATAGACGCGGGTGACCTCGGCCTTCTTGTTTGCCACCACGTCGATGAACCCCGGGTCCTGATGGCTGAAGCCATTGTGGTCCTGCCGCCACACATGCGAAGACAGCAAATAGTTCAACGACGCGATCGGCCGGCGCCACGCAATGTCGCGCGTCACATCGAGCCACTTGGCGTGCTGGTTGAACATCGAATCGACAATGTGGATGAAGGCTTCATAGCAGGAGAAAAAGCCATGTCGCCCGGTCAGTAGATAACCTTCGAGCCAGCCCTGGCATTGATGCTCACTCAACATCTCCATGACCCGGCCATCGGGCGCGACATGTTCGTCGCCGGGAAGAATCTCTGCCGTCGAACAGCGGTTCGTCACTTCGAACAGCGCACCCCAGCGATTCGACGCCGTTTCGTCCGGGCTGAAAACACGGAAGTTGCGTGCCTCGGCGTTGAGCTTCATCACGTCGCGCATGAATTCGCCCTGTGCGCGTGTCGCTTCGGCTTTGATCTCGCCGGGTTGAGGGACCTTGACCGCATAGTCGCGGAAGTCCGGCATTTTCAGATCGCGCAGCAGCTTGCCGCCATTGGCATGCGGGTTGGCGCCCATGCGCCGCTCGCCTTTCGGCGCCAGTTCGGCCAGTTCCGGAATCAGCCTGCCCTGGTCATCAAACAGCTCTTCGGGCCGGTAACTTTTCATCCACTGCTCGAGTATCTTCAAGTGCTTGGGTTTTGTCGCAAGCGCTGCAACCGGCACCTGGTGCGCGCGAAAGGTCCCTTCGATCGGTTTGCCATCCACAGTTTCAGGTCCGGTCCAGCCCTTCGGCGAGCGCAGGATGATCATGGGCCAGCGCGGGCGCTCGCTGAAGCCATTGGCGCGCGCGTCGCGCTGGATGCGCTGGATCTCGGCCACCACCGTATCGAGTGTGGCGGCCATCAACTGATGCATCTTCTCGGGGTCGTCACCCTCGACAAAATGCGGCGTGTAGCCATAGCCGCGGAACAGCGCTTCCAGTTCGTCGCGGGGAATGCGCGCCAGCACGGTGGGGCCGGCGATCTTGTAGCCGTTCAAATGCAGAATGGGCAACACCGCGCCGTCATGAACTGGGTTGAGGAATTTGTTCGAGTGCCAACTAGTCGCCATCGGGCCGGTTTCCGCCTCGCCATCGCCCACCACGCAGGCCACCAGCAGGTCGGGATTGTCGAATGCGGCCCCATAGGCGTGCGACAGGGCATAGCCGAGTTCGCCGCCTTCGTTGATCGAGCCCGGCGTTTCCGGTGCGACGTGGCTGGGGATGCCGCCGGGAAAGGAAAACTGGGTGAACAGCTTCTTCATCCCCGGCTCGTCCTGGGAAATGTTCGGATACACCTCGCTGTAAGTCCCCTCCAGATAGGTGTTGGCCACCAGACCCGGCCCGCCATGCCCGGGGCCGGTGACATCGATCACGCTCAGGTCGTATTGCCGGATGATCCGGTTGAGGTGGACATATACAAAATTCAGTCCCGGCGTGGTCCCCCAATGCCCCAGCAATCTGGGCTTGATGTGTTCCAGCTTCAAAGGTTGTTTGAGTAGCGGATTATCGTAAAGATAAATCTGGCCGACCGACAGATAGTTGGCGGCCCGCCAGTAGGCGTCCATCTTGCGCAAAAGATCGGACGACAACGGGTTGTCCGATAACTTAGGTGTTTTCGTTTTGCTGACCATGTTCTATTTCCTTTTCAATTGGGAGGTTTAGAACGCGGCAGACTGATTCCGCGATCATCACTTCCTCATCCGTATGCATGACGCGAACAGCGACCCGACTGGTCTCCATAGAAATCACGCTCGCATTGGTCACATTGCGTTCTTCATCGATTTCGATTCCAAGAAACGCCATTCCCTCGCAGACCCGTGCACGAACAGCGGGCGCGTTTTCTCCGATGCCACCCGCGAACACCAGCGTGTCCAGCCCACCCAATACCGCCGTGTAGGCGCCGATCCATTTCTTGACCTGATAGCAAAACAGTGAGACTGCTTCGGCGGCGCGTACGTCGGTTGCCTCGTTCTTGATCAGATCGCTCATGTCGGAGCTTGTTTCTGAAACGCCGAGCAATCCCGACTCATGGTTGGCCATGTGATGAAACTGCTCTGCGCTCATCTGCTCGGTTTGCGCCAGGTACCAAACCAGCCCTGGATCGAGATCGCCGGAGCGGGTGCTCATCGGTACGCCAGCAGCCGGCGTGAAACTCATACTGGTGTCGATCCCTTTACCGCCGCGAACCGCGGCCAGGCTTGCCCCATTTCCAAGGTGGGCCAGGATCACCCTGCCCCATGCCGCCTCGGCCCCCGCCACGCGTGCCAACTCTTTCATGAGGAATGCATAGGACAGGCCGTGAAAACCGTAACGCTCGACGCCCTGCGCCTGGAAGCGCCGAGGAATGGGCAATATCTTGGCGACCCGCGGCATATCGCGATGAAAGGCGGTGTCGAAGCAGGCGATCTGCGGCAGATCCGGAACCCGCTCGCGCAGCAAATCGATCACGGCAATCTCGGAAGGCAGATGCTCCGGTGCATAGGCGCTGATGCGGCGCAGCGCATCGAGTAACTCCTGGGTAACGCGTTGCGGCCCGTTGTAATACGCGCCACCGTTGACGACGCGGTGGCCTACGGCCTCGATCGAAGTGAGACCGATTTGCTCATCAAGCCAACCGATCAGAAAGTTCGCTGCCGACCGGTGATCGAAATTGCCGACGATGCGGCTGTCGTGCTGATTTCGCTCCAGGTTGTAAAACGTCAGCGTGGTGCCGTGCAAACCGATGCGGTCGACTTTGCCATGCAGCCGTCGCTGCAGCGGGTCACCCGTCCGATACAACGTAAATTTGATGCTCGACGAGCCGCCATTCATCGCCAGCACGGACATCGTGGCTGCAGGCGTACCGGCTGTGCGCTCGATGTTGACCATCACACGGCTGCGTTCTTGTCAGGGTGCGGGTTTGCCGGTACCTTGCCAATCCGCTTTTCCACTTCGTTCACACTCGACACCGACAGCATGTCGTGCACTTCAATAACGCTTGTTTTCATCGTGCCTCCTTGGTTGCCTTCCTTTTCAATATGGCTTGTTGCATCTCATTTGGCGCCACATTGAGCAGTTTGCGGCTCGCAAATCTCAGGACGGCTACACCGCCTGCGGCGGACAGCAGCGAACCGACCACGACGCTCAACCGCGCGCTGCGAAATACCTCCGGATCGGAGAACGCGAGGCCGGCGATGAACAGGCTCATGGTGAAGCCGATCCCTGCCACCAGTGCCACCCCATACAAATGCCACCAGTTGGTTCCAACCGGTAGCTTCGCCACGCCGAGCTTCACCGCAAGCCACACGGCGCTGAATATCCCCAGTTGCTTGCCGACCAGGAGCCCCAACACGATGCCCAGCGAAGCCGGTGAAGCCAATGCGTGAACAGTGGACATTGAGAGCACGATGCCGGAGTTGAAAAACGCGAACACCGGCACGACGCCGAGTGCGACCCAGGGATAGAGCTGGTGTTCGGTCTCCCGCAGCGGCGAGAAGGACCGGCCGTTTTGCGTGACCTTCATCGGAATCGCGAGGCCGATGGCTACACCGGCAAGCGTCGCGTGCACGCCGGACTTGAGCACGGCGATCCAGAGAAACACGCCGACGATCACATAGGCCGCGGTGCGCGTGACCTTGAAGACGTTGAGCCCGATCAGCGCCACGATCCCGAAGCCGGCCATCACCAGCGATGGCGTGGCGAGCCGCTCGGTATAGAACAGCGCGATAACCAGGATCGCCCCCAGGTCGTCGAAGATCGCCAGTGCGGTCAGAAATACCTTGAGCGAGGCCGGTACCCGTGTACCCAGCAGGACCAGTACCGTCAAGGCCAGCACCGTGTCTGTGGCGGTGGGGATCGCCCATCCTCGCATGGCCACCGGGTCGCCCGCATTGAACGCAACATAGACCAGTGCCGGTGCTGCCATGCCGCCCAGCGCGGCGAGAGCCGGGGTGGCAATAGATCGGGCCGTTGACAATTGCCCTTCCAGAATCTCGCGCTTCAGCTCCAGGGCGATGAGCAGAAAGAAAAATACCATCAGCCCGTCGTTGATCCAGAGAATGAGCGGCTTGTCGATGGCAAACGTGCCCACCCGCACCATCACGGGCAGGTGATGGACCACCTGATACCACTCCAGTGCAGGCGAATTGTCCAGCACGAACGCCAGCAGCATGGCGGCCAGCGTGATCAGGCCGGCCACCTGCTGCGAGCGCGACAACGCCTTGGGATTCACCCGGTATTCCCGCAACGCGCGGTGGCAACGCACCCGGACCCCGCCGCGCGCAAACCGCCTCCGATAGGCCAGCGTTCGTTCGCCAGGCTGAATTTCGGCCTGGGCCCCGATACGTCGCGCTGCGCTGCCTTGTACGCCTCGATCGACCCCACGTCGCGCCAGTAGTTGGGCTCCTCGTGCGGCAAGATCCCGGGCACCTGGTTGCCGGCAAAATCATAGGCGAACACACGGTGCGTCCCGATCGCGCGCGGCAGGATGTGACTGCCGAAGTCCGTTTCGCCGCGGCGCGCGGCCGGCTCAAGCAGCGCCGCGAGGACGCCCGGATCGAACAGATAGTTGCCCATAGACGCATAGGCGTGCCTCGCCCGCCCCGGAATCGGCGCCGGACGCGCGGGTTTTTCCTGGAACTCGCGGATGCGCCCGTCGGGGTGCGTCGCGATGATGCCAAACTGCGACGCCCATTTTACGGGCACCGGGACCGCAGCGACGCTGACTTCCGCCCTGCTTCGCATATGAGCCTCGACCATCTGTCCGATGTCCATGCGGTACACGTGATCGGCGGCGAACACCGCCACCAGGTCGGGCGCGTGATGCGCGCAGAGGTGCAGATTCTTGTGGATCGCATCGGCCGTGCCCAAGAAGGGCCCCCGCGCCGAGTCGGCGTCCGGCAGTACGACGCTCACAAACTGGCCCGGACCGCGCAGCACCGGCTCCCAGGCCGTGTGGATATGTTCGATCAGCGACTGCGGCTTGTATTGCGCCAGTACGTAGATCGACGTGATGCCCGAGTTGACCAGGTTGCTGAGCACGAAATCCACGATCCGATAGCCGCCCGTGAAGGGAAGCGCGGGCTTGGCGTGCTCGGCAGTGAGCGGGCGGAGGCGGGAGCCCTCGCCGCCGGCCAACACCAGCGCAAGGATTTTCATGTTGCCTCTCCCTTGCCCGCAGGCATGGATTGGCCGGATGTCATACGCGAGGCGTGAATGCCCTCCAGCCGCGTGCGCTTGAGCAACAGCGCGTTCACCGCCACCAGTGCCGAGCTGCCGGACATGGCCAGCGCCGCCACCTCCGGGCTGATCACCAGCGGGTAGAACACCCCCGCCGCCGCGGGAAAAGCGATGACGTTGTAGCCTACCGCCCAGAACAGGTTCTGGTGCATCTTGCGCAGCGTGGCGCGCGACAGCTCGATGGCCCCCAGCACATCGTAGGGGTCGCTTTTCATCAGCACCACGTCGGCGCTCTCGATGGCCACGTCGGTGCCAGCGCCGATGGCGAAACCGACGTCGGCCTGGGTCAGTGCCGGCGCATCATTGACGCCGTCACCCACCATGCCGACCTTCTTGCCGCCGGCCTGTAGTTCCTTGATCTTGTCCGCTTTCTGCCCTGGCAGGACGTCGGCAAGCACGGTGTCGATGCCGAGCTCCCGGGCGATGCGCTCGGCGGTGGCTTGGTTGTCGCCGGTGAGCATCGCCACCTCGACACCGCGCTCACGCATCTTTTTCACCATGGCGGCGGCGGTGGGACGCGGCGCATCGGCGATGGCAATAAGGCCCATCAGCCTGCCGCCGTGGGCCACGTGCACCACGGTCTGGCCTGCGCTCTGCAAGCGCTTGGATTCGCCTTCCTGTCCCGCCAGGTCCACCTTTTCTTCATCCATCAGGCGGTGGTTGCCGAGCAGCACGGTCTTGCCGCCCACTTCGGCGCGCGCGCCCTTGCCCTCGATGTTGGCGAAATCGGTCAGCGGCTCCCGCTTCAGACCCTCGGCCTTGCGTTGAATCGCCTGCGCCAGCGGATGGTCGGAACCCTGCTCCACGGTGGCGGCGAGACTCAACACCGCTTCCTGCGTCGTGCCCGGCGCCGCCACCACTTCCACCACTTCCGGCTGGCCCATGGTCAGGGTGCCGGTCTTGTCGAAGACGACGATATCCAGCCGGGTGGCGTCCTCCAGCGCCGAGGCGTTCTTGAACAGGATACCGTTCTGGGCGCCCAAGCCGGTTCCTACCATCACCGCCATGGGCGTGGCAAGGCCGAGGGCATCCGGGCAGGCGATGACGAACACGGTGATGGTGAGCGTCACGGCGAACAACAGCGTTGCGCCGAGCCCCCAGAACCAGACCGAGAAGGTGGCCAGGCCGATGGCGATGGCGATCACCACCAGCCACTGCGAGGCCTTGTCCGCCAGCAGTTGCGCTGGCGCCTTGGAGTTCTGCGCCTCCTGCACCAGCTTGACGATCTGCGCCAGCGCCGTGTCGGCGCCGACCTTGGTGGCACGGTACTTGAAGCTGCCGCTCTTGTTGATGGTCGCGCCGATCACCTTGTCCCCCGGCTTTTTTCCCACCGGCATCGATTCACCGGTCAGCATGGACTCGTCCACCTGGGACTCGCCCTCCAGCACCTCGCCATCCACCGGGATCTTGTTGCCGGGGCGGATCACCACGACGTCGTCTTTCAGCACCTCGGCGGTCGGGACCTCCAGCTCCTGTCCGTCGCGGAGCACCATGGCCTTGGGCGGGGCGAGATCCATCAGCGAGCGGATGGCATCCGAAGCCCCAGCGCGGGCGCGCATCTCCAGCCAGTGGCCGAGCAGGATAAACACCAGCAGTACGGCGACGGCTTCAAAGAATTGAACCCCCGGAAACAGGAAGGTCGCGCCGACACTGAACAGGTAACCGGTACCCACCGACAGCACTACCAGTACCGCCATGTTGAGCACGCCGTTCCTGAGCGCGCGCCAGGCGGCGACGAAAAACGGCCAGCTCGGCCAGATCACGGCCACAGTGGCGAGAATGAACAACCACTGGTTGAGCGGCAGGCCGAACGGCGGAGCGGGCGGCGTAAACATCCCGCCCATGGGTGAATAGATAAAGATTGGAATGGTGAATAGCAGGCAGACCCAGAAGCGATTGCGCATGTCGCTCACCATCGCCTGCATGTCCATGCTGCCGCCATGCCCCATCTCATGTGCCATGGCATCCATCTTGCCAGGTGCGGCGTGTTCCGCATGAACCTGGGGTGTCTCATGCTCGTCATGAACATGCGCGGCGTGGGGCGCCGGCGCACCCGCAACCGAGGCAGTAGCGGGCGGATCGTCGGGCACACAGACATGTTTCGGCGTTCGCTCGCCGGCACAGTGGTAACCGCATTCATGCACTTTGGCCTTGATGGTCTTGAGGTCGATGCGCGTCTCGTCATAGACCACCGTCGCGCTGCCGGCCACGTAGTTGACTTCGGCCCGGTGCACGCCCGGAAGTTTGACGAGCTGCTTCTCGACGCCGAGTGCGCTTAGCGTCGAGAGCAAATCACCGACTTCGATGGTGACAGTTTTCATAACATGGTCTCCGTGTATAGGGGGACAGCTTTGGTCATATGACCACCGTGTGGAGGCAGCACGGCCGAATAAAGATGCTCCTGCCGGATAGCGACAGCGCCAAGTCCAGCGGTCCAGGCCAGAGTCCGCTATCCAGCTCAGCGACCAGATCGATGGCCGGCGTCATGTCGCTTGCCTCCTGGTCATCACGGCTTGTGCCTCATCGTTCAAAGTGCCGATGGGTGAACGTCGCCTTGATGAGCTGCGGCTGTCCGGGACGGCGTATCCGCAGCTGGATGTGATAAGCCCCCTCGCGAGGCATGTCGAAGTAATTCCCATAGGTGACGGCCTCGGCGACGCGCATGGGTTCGAGGGTCTTCCACTGGCTATTCAGACCCGGCGCCATCGCCGCCGCCGTTGCCTGCACGTCCTCGATGCGCCGTCCGGTGGCGTTGTCGAACAGCGCCACCACCAGATGATCTCGATAACGCGCGGCCGACACGCCACCGTGCATCGCGGTGTGCCCCTGGACCAGCTGCGCCGGCATGACGCCCAGATAGATCGCCACGCCATCGGCCACCTGGAAATTCTGCGGAGCGTCTGCCGCTGCGGCAATGGGGTTAAGCATGACCATACTCATCACCATGAGCGCGGCTTTCCAAAATGTCTTTACAGAGCGAATGTGCATGTCTTGTACTCCTGTTTTAATTGACAGAATTTGTTCCCTCCGGCGCCTTCAGGAACCATAGTTGATACAGCGAGATCAGGATCTGTCCCGCCCACACAACCCCGAGCACCGCACCAGCCACCACGACCGTGTAGGCATAAACAGGATCCCACTTGGTTAGAAACCAGGCGAGGATATCGGCGAAGATCGCCACGAAGGGCAGCACCATCAGCGTCGCCTTGAGCCAGCCGCCCACCGTGGCGAGACGGAAGACGAGTCCGATCCCCAGGGCTACGAGCCCAATGCCGAACAGGTGGATGTGGGACAGCTTCATGAGGGTATGCAGCGATTCGCCGGTATCCACATTCGCTACCGCCTTGATCCCTTCATAGGTGGAGAGGTTGGGTATCTTCAGCCCCGAGGCGGGGCTGTGGCATTGCAGGCATGACCGCTCCAGGATTGGGCGCACCGTGGCGCGGTAGTCCTGCTCGGGTGCCGCGTCTTTCAGCCAGGCCACGATCTCATGGCGGTCTTCGACCTTTTGGATGTAACCGGCCATGGGGCCGCGGATCGCCGCCTCCAGCCGCGTGCCACTGCGGTTTCCATAGTAGGTATCGACGACATCCTCGATGGACAGGCCGGGCTTGCTGTCATGCCCCTCATGACTGGTGTACAGATACACAAGCGCCATCAGATAGCCGATGCCCATGAGCAGCAGAAACGCGGTATAGAGCAGCTTCTCGCTCAGCGGGCAGTCATGGAAATGACGCTGTCTCATGTGTCACCTCGTTTGTCATGCTCGATGCCGTGCGTCAGATCATCCGAAACGGTGCACAGCATCTGCCAGGGAAACCTGACTGTCTGCGGCGATCGCGCAACAAGGTTATCGATGGAGCGGGTCATTCTTGACGTCCTCTAGAACGCTCCGCCAGCTCCTGCCATTGACCCATGCGTGGAAAAAACATCGGCACCCGCCGTTGGTAGGCACGATATTCTTCACCGAACTGTTCGACCACCCTTTTTTCCTCGCTGCGCGCCAGCCAGCCGTAGGACAGCACGATGACGGGAAACAAGCCCACCGAGAACAGCGTCGGCCAATGCACGACCCCCTCTCCGAAGAGTCCGATGAACAGCCCCGCATACTGGGGATGCCTCACCAGGCTGTACAAGCCTGTTGTTGCAAGCCGGTTCTGTTGATGCGCACGGTAGAGTTCGCGCCAGCCTTGAATGAAAATGCCGACACCGACAAACAGCAGCGCATACCCCACCAGCATCGAGATCAACATGCCCGTCTCGCCCACGCCGACCAGCGAAGACCAGAGGTTGGCGTTGAGACTGGTTCGATCCAGCCCAAAAAACCGAGCGAGCAGATAAATGGTGAGCGGAAAACCGTACATCTCAGCGTATAGCGCGATGATGAATGCCTGAACGACCCCAGCGCTCGCCCACTCGCGCCACGTTTTCGGGGCGAGGTAACGATAAAGCACCCAGGACGCCACCGCGATCATGATTGCGGCGAGGCCCCATGCTCCGGAATGCGCAATATCTTCTTTCATGATGGAAATCCTTTTATGAATGCCGTGTCAGCGGCACTCGCCCCGGCCAGCCGGGCGGCCAGGTTCTTGCAGGTATTCTGCTTAACCTCATGCCGGGATGATGTCGAACTGCGTGCGTCGCGTTGTTGCTTCATCCTAGTCTCCTTGAAGAGAGTTGAAAGCGGAGAAATCCGGCGCTTGCGACAACGTCGGATTGCACGCGCATGCATTCATGACTATGCCCACAATTCCAATGCGTAATGACGCATGACCGTTCCCAGCACACCGCTGCGGGTAATAATCCCTTCCAACTTCCCATTTTTTACAATCGGCATCGCACCAATATGCTGCTCGACGAACAGACGGGCAATGTGCCGTACGTCGGTATCGACGCTGGCTGTCAACACCTGTGGCGTCATTAACTGTTCAACCCGCGCGTCGCTTGTATGCGGGACCTGCTGTTGGTAACTTTCGGACAAGCCGGCCAGATATCGCAATATGTCGCGATCCGAAATGATGCCCACCAGCCTGCCGGCTGACGTAACAACCGGAATATGCCGAAATGCGTTTTCCTGAAATAGTCTCAATGCTTCCGTGAGGCTCGCCTCAGGCGTCAAGACCACGACCGGCGAAGTCATCACCTGTTCAGCCAACAAAACCGGAGGGTTTTTCGCCAATTGTTCGATAGCGCGATAAGCCTGTCCGGCCCGGTTTTGCCGGTCATGTTGTTCAGACGCATCGGGATGGTCCATATCCCCAATGGGATGCACGGCAGCAATGGCTGCTGTTTTTTCAACCCCGGGTCTTTTAAATACCCGTTCCAATGGCATGAGTTCAGTAGCATTCAGGGAATACATCGTAAAGGATGTCATTTATTTGCCTTTTCTTGCTGCACGTAACGTTCACTGCAAAAGACTGCCATCCGGATAGCAGACAGTATCTTTGTGGCCGGCTACTCCACTGCCAGCTGCACGGCAATCTGGTGGTGGAGGTTTTGGACGACGCTGATCTTGCTCATCTCAACTTCCTCGATTCTTCCTGTCACGCCCGTCACTCGCGTAACGCATCAGACCGTACGATCAGCCGGGAACGCCGGCTAAACGATATATCGGTCCCAGCCCGCATAAGACTCTTTGATCTTCCCGCGCGGGATCGCCAGGACGATCAGCAGCACGCCGCAGATGACGCTGTTCCAGACCGCGAGCGGCGAGACGATGCCGTCGAGCAGCCACGGCGCCGCGATCAGCCAGGCACCGAACGGGATGTTGATGAAGCGAATGGCGCGTCCGACCTCGGCTAGGGCAATGATTGAGAACGTCACCACCAGCAGTCCGACCAGGTGATCGCTGTCGGTCATGGCGCCGAAGCTGTCGAAGCTGAGCCGCGTGAACGTGAGCCAGATACCGATCGCGATACTGAGCAACAGTGTCCACGGATAGGTGACGCCGCGCGTAGCTTGTGCGAACTGCTCCCGGGGTGTTGCGACCAGCCCTTTGGAGGTGTCATCGCTGCCGCCATCCATCGCGTCGCCGGTCCAGAAGGTGCGCCAGAACGGTTTGCCTTGCTTGCGTGACCACATCAGGAACTGGCCCATGGCGACGAACTCGTTGAGCGAATACGGGATCATCACCGCCATCGCCAGCGCGGCGATCAGGCGTGGTTATGCCGATTCCCCCCAGCAGGTCGAGTGCGTCCTGCTGCGTGCTCCAGTTCTCCAGACCCTGAAAATCACCGTCGAACCGATGTCCGACTTCGCCCTGCGTCTCGTGAACCAGCACGCGGCGCCCCGCCCTGGCCAAGGTGATGGCGGCCGCAAGTCCCGCAGGTCCCGCGCCGCCGATCTGGATAAGCTCAGTCTGCACCGTGCCGCTCATTTGCTGATGACATCCTTGCCCTGCCCATTCGCTACTTATGCCCACCGCAACAAGAGTGGTCAGCCGGGGCCGTGCCAGTTGTGTACTTCTCCGGTTCGGCGGTAAACGCCTTGTGGCACGTATCGGAGCAGAAGTAGTACACCTGCCCGGCATGTTCCGCTTTGGCCGCTGCCTTCTCCGGTTCCACATTCATCTTGCATACTGGATCGATCGCCATGGTCCACCTCCTCATCATGTCTATGGTTGCCACGCTGTCTGGTACGGCCGGCTCCGGGGCAACCCATCCGCAATCGGCACACACGCTTCCTCAGCAAGGCCGCGTATTGCCGGCGGCCCGGCATTCACCGGCCACTCGGCTATGGCGGTCCGTCACCCCAGCGCCGCTTGAGAAAGTTGTAGATCGGCACGTAGACCAGCCCGGCATACACGCCATACAGGAAACTCTCGGCCAGCCCGAGCAGGAAACCCCACCAGGTGAGCCACTCGAACGCCGGCAGTACCTGTTCGAGAAACGCATGCATGTGCAGGCTTTCCGGCGTGACCAGGCCGTAGATCACACACACCACGAAAGTGACCGCGCCCCACAGCCCGAGCGCCCAGGAAACGAGCTTGATGTTCAGCATGGCGGTTCTCCTTAATGTTGATGGCCTTGCGGTTTATCCTTGCCCGGTTGTTTTCCGCCCCCGGGTTGCTGCTTATCTCTGCCGCCACCACAACCGCCGTGGCCACCGTGACCTCCATGCCCACCGTGGCCGAACAGATGCATGCCGATAAACAGCACGAAAATCACCACCCATACCCAGTTCTGCGCTAACCAGTCCATGATCTATCTCCTCGCTTGCCGCTGTCGAAAATCATCCATGAAGTGCATGTCGCAGTCGGGCCAGATCTCGTGTTTTCGTGCGCCTCGCTCGGGATTTGGCATTCAAGTTTCTGAACACCGCCTCAATGGCCATGCCCATGGTGCGAATGCACTTCCAGATTTCCCACTTCGATCACTTCGAGGGAATGTACGAAGCCGCGGCGCAATCGCTCCGCCCAGCCTTCGCCGAGCTTCGCGCCCACCTCCACCATCTTGGCTTCGAGTTGCTCCGCCGTCGCCTGGATGAGGTCGTAGGTGATGATCACCGTGTTGTCGTCCAGAATCGCGATTGCCTTCACCCCCATCATGGCGCCCAACTCATCGATCAAAATCACGGCTCCTTGCACAGCAAGCGGCGTATCGAGTTGAAAACGTCTGCGCTTGAGTAGTTCCTCGCCCTTCTGCCTAGGCGCCTTCTCGCCGGGCACCCCGATGTAGAGGTGGGGATTGGCGACGAAGCGCTGCCGGCATTGCTCCGAGCAGAAGGCATAGTGAAGCCCCTCGTATATCGTTTCGAGCTGCGCCGGGGCGACATCCATCCCGCAAACCGGATCCTTGACCGTGGCACTCATCGATTCTCCATGGCGACCGCCGTTCGCCTCATCCCAATAAACCCTGGTAACGCACGCCGGTATTCAGATTCAGGTCCGCCCGGATCTGCTTCGAAGGTTGCGCCGCCAGGCGCTTGCTGATCTCGCTGTCGGGGTCTTTCAGATCCCCGAACAGGATTGCCTGGTGCCCCGCCCGCAGGCAGGCCTCGGCGCAGGCAGTGATGCCGTCGCCGCGATCCACCTTGTGCACGCACAGCGTGCAGGACTCGACCGTGCCGACGCCGCGCGGGACGTCGGCTTTCTGATTGTGGGTCTCCTCGTGAATAAACGAACGCGCCTTGTAGGGACAGGCCATCATGCAGTAGCGGCAGCCGATGCAGGTGTGCTTGTTCACGAGCACGATGCCGTCTGCGCGCCGGAAGGAAGCCCCGGTCGGACAAACGTCCACGCAGGGGGGAAACTCGCAGTGCTGGCACATGACCGGGAAGGCTTGCGTGTGCCCGTTCTGCTCATCCGTGACAGTCACCTTGCGGATCCACTGCGCATCGGTCCTGGGCCGTCCGTGGCCCCAGACGCCGTTTTCCTCGAAACAGGCGTCGACACAGGCGGTGCAGCCGTCAGCGCACTGGTTGGCGTCGATCAACAGCCCCCAGCGTTGCAGGCTGGAGGCGGCTTCCTCGGGGGAGCGCGCCCGGGCAAGTTCGATTAAACGAAAACCGGACCCCAAGGTGGCAACTGCGGTTGCGACGCCGACCATACTCAGAAAATTACGTCGGTTCAGGCTCATGATGTTAACTCCGCGGCGGCATTTCTCATTGCCGGTAACAAAAGCTTTCTGAGCCTATACAGGCTTGTGACCTGCCGGACTTCTTCGGACCACTCATTCCTGGAAGACGGCTTCCGGTTGGGTGGTTGAACAAAGGGATTGCTTGAAGGCCGCAGGTGTCTGGTTTCCCAGACTCGAATGCGGTCGGATTTCATTGTAATGCCGGCGCCATTGCTCGATCACGACCTTGGCTTCGAGCCGATGGCGGAACCACTCCATCGACAGGCACTCGTCACGAAACTTGCCGTTGAAGCTCTCGGTGGTCCCGTTTTGCCACGGCTTCCCGGGGTCGATCAAAGCCGTGTCGAGATTCTCGTTGCCGGCCCAGCGCAGCAGCGCGCTGGAGACGAACTCCGGGCCGTTGTCCGAACGCAGGATCTTCGGGGCGCCGTGCACGCTGATCAGCTGCGACAGCACCTCGATGACACGACCGGAGCGGATCGATCCGGCCACGTCGATGGCAAGGCACTCGCGGGTGAATTCGTCGATGACGGTCAGGCACTTGATCTGCTGACCGTTGGCGCAGGCGTCGAAGACGAAGTCGTAGGCCCAGACCTGTCCGACGCCCGTCGGCGCCCTTGGTCGGGGCCGGCTGCAGGCAATACGTTTCCGGCTTCGCTTTCGCGGAACTTGCAGACCCGCTTCGCGCCACAGCCGCCAAGCCCGGTCGACGCTCATCCGGTGTCCCTGTCGTTCAAGAAAGACATGGATGCGGCGGTAGCCGTAACGCGGATACTGGGCCGACAGAATGCTCATGGCGGAAAGCGCCGGCGCATCTTTCTGCCGCAAACTCGATTCGTAATGCAGTGTCGAGCGGGCAACGGAGAGCAGCGCACAAGCCCGCCGGGTCGAAAGGCCCCGCTTCGTCGCGTAGGCGACCTGTTGACGTCGGGCCGGTGCGCTTACCATTTTTTTGCGGCGATCTCCTTCATGACATCGATCTCGAGGTCCCGGTCGGCAACGATCTTCTTGAGCCGGGCATTCTCCTGTTCGAGTTGCCGCAACCGCTTGAGGTCTGCGGCCTCCAGCGTGCCGAAGCGCTTGCGCCAGGTATAGATGCTTTGCTCGCTGATTCCGTGCTTCTTGGCGACCTCGGCGACCGAACTGCGGTCGGCCTCGCGCAGGATAGTGACGATCTGGGATTCGGTGAAGCGACTCTTTCTCATGACTTCCTTTCTCGAAGAAAGCCATCTTCTCAAGTTTCAGCTGGTCCGAAAATCGCCCGGCAGGTCACTTGAATCTGATACTAGTGCTGGAATACAGTCATTAAGATGACGCCACGATTACAACTCTGTAAGCAAGTTGGCTGCTGGCCCGCCCTGCTCGCTTGAAAGATGTCTCAATCCTGTTGTGGCATGACCGTGTCTGCCACGGGCCACACTCGGAAGTGACGTCCGCTTTTCTGCCCCACCCCGATCGCCCCCTTGTCCAGGTAAAGCGCCCACGCCCAATCGGGCTCGAACATGCTGGTGGTAGAGGACCAATAGGCCTCACTGAGGTTGGTGAACGGGTGTCCCAATGACAGCGCAGGACTGTGGCGGGCGCAATCAACCAGCGATTCCAGTTCGTTGATATTGGGAAGGCGCCACTCAATCCCATCTGACGCAGCACACCGCAACGCTTTTACCGCCGCCAGGGCGTCTGGCCAAGATATGGCACAGCCGGTCAAATCGGCTTTTCGAAGCCAACGCAAGCGGGTGAGTTGATCAACAATGCTTTCGCCATCGAGCAAGAATCGGGAATCCGGCCACGGTACGCCCGTCTGGAATGCTGCGTCCTGCCCTGTTCCCGTGCACGGGATTTCTGTGCCGTCCGCGGCATAACACTGCTTTTGCCCGGTAACGGGCAGCGTGGTTCCCATTCCACGAACAGGCCAAACCAGGAAGGACTGATCCTTGCCGCCGTAAAACATGCGGGCGCCGTCCATGCTGACATACCAGGCATGGTTTGGAGCAATTGCCGCGGTTGTGGAAGTCCAGTACCAGCCCGGAAACACGTTCACAAAGGGATGGCCTGCCGGGAGTGCCGGGCGTCGGGTCTGGTGACTGACCAGACTGCGCAGTTCGCGGCGGTTTGGCAGGCGCCAGTCCGAAAAACCGGAAGCATGTTCCACATTCATGTTACGGATCCACTCCAGGGCCTCCTGCCAAGTCAGGGGAAACTCCGCCGCGTTCGCGTCCTGGGTCCAGATGAGCCCCGTCAAGCGGTCGAGCACGGTGTCCTTGTCAAGGGTGAATCGCGGATCAGGCCATGGAATGCCCCTGGCGAACGCCGCATCCTGTCCACTGCCTTCGCAGGGGATTTCATGTCCTGACACGTCGTTGCAGGTCAATTGCCCGGTCTGTATATATCCAGTGGGAAACATTGGCTCATCCCGCAATGGTCGGAACTGACGGAGAGGGGCAAGGGGGTCCCAAGAAACAATTTGTTTGCTGCAAGTCAGTTCCTCCACAATGTCCTGGCGTACGAGAATCCGTGCAGACGGGTATTCGCGCATGCTTGCCTGACTGACTGGCTTTAGCAGGCTCTCCTTTGAAATCTACGCGGCTTGCATTCGGCTGCGAGCCTAATCTTGATTTTTATGTGTGGCATATCGTGGAGTGGACGACCCCGTGGAAAATGTGATCTGAAGTCTAGCTGCTGTGTCCGACTTGTCCCGACTGCACAAACGCAGCCGGGTTTTCCTGAAAGCGTTCCTGGCAGCGCGCGGAACAGAACACAAATCGCCGATCCTGGTAGTCGGTGCTCAAGGTGGTCGCCCACTCATCGACGCGCATTTTGCACACGGGGCAGTGCACCCAGGCGTGTTTTTCCGAGCGCCGATCGCGCAAGGCCCCGTCTTCCAGCCACAGAATACGATCTGCGACCTCCTCCACGCGCGGGTCGTGCGTAACGAGAATCACCGCACAGCCTTTGTCGCGAGCAACGTCGTGAAGGATCATCATTACATCCTGACCGCTCTGGGAATCCAGATTGCCGGTTGGCTCGTCGGCCAGTATTAAAGGCGGGTTGTTGATCAATGCACGTGCGATGGCAACCCGTTGCTTTTCACCACCCGACAACGTAACCGGCAAAGCGAGTCGTCGGTGAGACAGGTTCAACTGCTCAATGAGCTGATCCGCTCGCTTGCGCGCTTGATCTCGTTGCTCCGGTATCAGTACTGTCGGGAACAGAATGTTCTCCTCGACGTTAAGCGCTTCCAGAAGGTTGAAGGACTGGAAGATGAAACCAATCTTGCGCGCACGGATATCGGGCAGAGATGACTCATCCAGAGTCGTGACATCGATTCCATCAATGAGAATCTGGCCCTGCGTGGGGCGCAGCAGTCCACCGAGCATCGAGAGCAAGGTAGTCTTGCCAGAGCCGGAGGGCCCCGTTATCAGAACCAGTTCGCCCGGTTTGATCGTCAACGAGATGTTGTCGACGGCGCGAACTGCCGTATGGCCACTGCCATAGATCTTGCTGACGTCACGTGCATCTAATAAGGCGTCATGTGCCATCGCTTATACCTTGAATGAAGACAGGGGATCGACCCGTGCAACCAGATAAGCGGGTACCAGCGCGGCCAGCACGGCTACCGCGAATGCGATGGCACTCACACGCAATAGCGCATTCGGTGTGACATCAAGTGTCACCAGCGGCACTGTCGCCGAGATTGCTGGAACCAGCAGCCCTACGGCCAGCAGCGCAATAATGAGGGCAAGGCCGGTGACGACAATAGACTGAACCGTCACTGCCAGATAGATCGAGTAGTTCCTGAATCCCAATGCCTTGGCGATGGCCAGTTCGCGCCGCCGTCGCGAAACCTGTGTATAGACCGTGAACGCGACGATGAGTCCCGCCAATGCCGAACCGATGATCGTCATGAAGGAAATAACCTCGACACCCATCAACAAGGCGAGCTGGAAATCGTTCCTGATAAATCGCTGCTGTGGAATGGCAGAGACTTTTTCCACACTGGCTTCGATCTGCCTGGCCAGCACTTCCGGCTTCTGGCCAGGTTCGGCATCCACCAGGATAAAGCTGACGGTTCCGCTGGTGGACAGCAGGTCTTCCAGATCGGAGAACGAGACAAAGGCGATCGAGTTCGCCATGGAAAAGGTTCCTTTCGAGAAGCCCACGACCGTAAATGTCTTGTCGGCAATTCTGGCCTGGTCACCCAGCTTCACGCCTGTGATGTCAGCGATGGCGCCTGGCAACACAATTTCGCCATTCTTGGGGAGGTCACGCCCCGCAGCCATGGACCAAGGACCGGCACGCGTAGAGTCCGGCTTCAATCCCACCACGTAGGAGAACCAGTTGCGTCCTCCGGCCTTGACCACGGTATTGACATACAAGATCGGCGTTGCCTGTTTCACGCCCGGAAGCTCCTCCACCCGCTTTACCTTCCAGTCCCAAACGAAGGTCGTCGACATGTGCATATTGGAGACGCCTTTTTGCAGGACCCACACGTCCGGATTCATGTGGCGAATATAGGCAACGATCTGATTCGACTCGCCGACAAATGCCGCATCAAGGGCGATAACCAGAACGAATGCGGCCGCAACACCGCTGGCGCTGGAGAACAGCGAGCCTTTCTGTTGCCACAATGTCTTGAACATCCAGCGCAACATTTTCTAATCCGCCTGAAATGCAATCACCGGGTCTGTTCGGGCAATCAGCCGAAGCGGCAATGCTCCGCCGATGATGACCATCAATACCAAACCAGCCAATGTTATTAACAACCCGGCCACATCCAATATATGAATCCGATACACCGGCATGTTCCATTCAATCCCGGCACCGACAGCAAGCGCCAGCAGCACGCCCACCGGAAATGCCACCAGCGCCAGCAACTGCATCTGCACCAGCACGCCAAAGGCGATGTGCGACATACGGAAACCGAGCGCCTTGAGGACACCAAACGTCCGTCGCCGGGCACTGACATCGGCGTATACGATCAAACCGATGACGAGCATGCCGATCACATAGGAGAGCGAGATCAACACCCCCATAATCGGGCCAAACAGCTCCTTGCCGAGCGCCCTGTCATTGTCAGCAATCTCACGCGGCGTAAACACATCTACGTCCGGAACCTGTGCCTCGATCGCGCGGCGGACTCGCCCAATATCGGCGACCGGCTTGGTCTCGACCAGCAGGAAACTCAACAGCGGAAAGGTGCTGATGTCGGGGGCAATTTCGGACTCGAGAAAAAGATCGATCATGCCGTCGTAGGTCACAAATGCGAAGGTGCTAAACAGCACCGAACTCCCACTGGTGATTCCGGCGACGCGGAATTCAAAGTCCGAAATAACCAAAGGATCACCGGGCTTCAGTCCAAAACGTTTGCTCAGGCCGATGTCGATGATCACATCACGCCCGTCGCGGATCGGTTCGCCTGCGACAAGATGGGTCGGACCACCCAAAGTGTCATACACCAGCAACAGCAACGGAAACTTATTGCCTTCGGGACCGTAAATCACCCAGAAACCAGTCACAGGATGAGCCTCGGCAACACCCGCCACAGCTTCAACCTGCTGGCGTGTCAATTGCGGCAGGGAAGAGCGCACGGCCAGAAAATTGGATACCCCGGCCTGGGTAAGCATGAGCTGACCGCCGCGATCCAACACCACCGACTCGGATTGCACATACAAGCCCTGTTCGAACCCCCGCAAGATCAGCGTGACGGCGATGGTCACGCTGATCGCCAACACCACCAGGATCGCATGCAGTGGTGCCGTACTAAGCTGTCGCAGTGCGAGTCGGAGCATCGTCATCAGAAAAAGTAGGCCAGTTCCAGTTGGAGGTAGTTATCCCGCCTGAAGCCGTAGAGCGGGTCCTGGGGTCTGGAACCAGCAAATGCCCGTGCCTCGACGACAAGCTTGAGATGATCAGTCAGCCTCCGGCTGGCCTCAAGACTGTAGAGGCGCGCCGATGTGTGACGATCCGCGATTACGCCGAGCAGGAATTCCGTACTTTGTCTATCGTTCGGTGTCAGGCGCACGCCGAGCATGATGTCATCCTCGAACGGTGTCAGCGCATTATTACGCCGGCTGTCGTACAGGTATTCCGCCACCACCCCGACATTGATCGGGCTATTGAACACGCCATAGAACGTGTATTCGAACCCGCCCGTGGCGGCGCGGTACACCTCCGTGTTGCTGGCCCGGCGAATCGCTTCGAATTTCAGCAACCAGTTGTTCAGCGTGGCTTGCACGTCCAGCCCGGACTGGTTCATCAGTTCGTAATAGGGCAACAGTACCGGTTCGTTTTTCGAGTTGATCGACGGTACCAGCCGCGGGTCCCGGTTGGTGCCGTAAAAGTGGGAGAGGCCTATATCCCATGCGCCGATTGTCTGCGTCCAGCGCAGCGCGTAGTCGATATGTCGCTGTTTGCGGCTGTCCTGATACAGGGCATTCGCTTCGGTATCGACACGGGGCCGGGTTTGAAGCCGGCCTGCTTCGCCAGGGAACGTGCGTTCCCTGAAGTAAGGCAGAACAAACATCTCCCACGTGCCGATCGGCGTAAATGCCTTGGCACTGGCCATTGGCTGGCCGAGCTTGTCCTCGCCGTCCGGACTCTCGACAAAATCCGTCTGGTTGATGACGTCGACGAGATGCTGCGACTCGGTCACGCCCCAGAAGACCTTGCGCACACCAACCCGTGTTTCAAATCCGTCACCTACATAGAGCCACAACAACTCGCGCATGTCCCCGTGGCGGCGTTGTTTATCGTACCGGTCCCATCGATAGAACGGTGTGACTGTCAAAGACTGTCGACCCTGATCCCAGTCGAAGAGCAACTCCGGTTGCAGCACGACCGAAGTGTATGCATTACGTTGATCAGGGCCCAGTGCGGCCTGGGGGAAATAGCGATACTCTGCCGCCGCATAGCCGCGCCACGTCGTCTGCCCCCAAGCCGGCAGGGAAGCCAGGAAGACGAGTCCGATCAGCGCGCTTCGCATGGGTTTTCCGTGTCAGCGCATACGCGTCAGGCTCGACGGATGAAAATCCTGCGCGCTCAAATTCTGACGGAACTGATAGTTGGCCCAGCGCAATATCGAACGCTTGCCGCTTTGATGGTTCTCCATCTGCATTTCTGCAGGGCGCCAGTAACGGTTGAGATATTGCTTGAAACCGTGCGAAACAAGGGTCTTGCGTTTGGCACCTTTGCGGTCGTAGTACTCGATCTTCAAGGCGACATACCGCTCCTGATCCACCCATACCAACTGGCGGCTATAGCCCGAATTTTGGTCCAAGGGGTAACGCTCAAGCAGGTAAGACGGCTGACGATCGGCCGCGCCCTCGCCCACATACTTGTAGGTGTATTTCTCTACCTCGGGCGAGGCGAGATCTTCGTAGCTGAATTCGCTACCCATGAACGGTGCTGTCTTGTTCGCCGGCGCGATGCGTTTCACGCGCTTGAGCGAAGGCAGGTACAGCCACTGGTCATCCGCTTGCTGAATATGGGTGTGGCTTAGAAAAGCGGTCCCTTTGACATCGGCCGGCGCATCGAAGATCGCCAGACTCTTGTCGCCGTCGTCCGTCACTTCCAGCGTCCTGACACGCAGGCGGCGCAGGGTTTCCTTGCCTGCGGTGTCGATGAGTGCCATTTCCATATCCGCGGTGAAATCACCAAAGCCACGATCGCGTTCGCGCATGGTCTTTGCTATTTCGAGTCCGCGGTCGGTATCCGCATAGACCGGTGTGAGTCCCACACAAAAAAGCAAAAGAACTGCCAGTAAGCTTCTGTTGCTTGCCATCATCCAGAAGACCTGCCTTTCATGAATTGTGTATTTCCCCATAACCCCGATTGTCGAAAACAGGCTCGTTACCAAACGTGTCTCGACTGCTCAGCCAGGTTGGAGACTTTCTTGCACAACATTTGTTGCTCACAATTCATCGGATGTACGCCTCCGTCGCGTAGCGGCGCATCATGCGATGGCTGTTGAAAAAGGAAGCATTCTTGCTGATCGCGCCCTTCATCACCTTGACCCAGCTATCGGCGGCATCCTGATAACCATAATAGGACGGCAGCACCACCTGTTCGAGCTTGTCGTATAGCGCGCGCGCATCGCCGTCGTCCGCACCCGTCGCGTTGCCGATTGCCCAGCCGGTCATGCCCTCGATACAGCCCTCGATCCACCAGCCATCCAGCACCGACAGGCTCGGCACGCCATTGAACGCCGCCTTCATGCCGCTGGTACCGGAGGCTTCGTATGGGCGCAGTGGCGTGTTGAGCCAGATATCAACGCCGGCCACCAACAGCTTGGCCGTGTCCATGTCGTAATCGGGCAGATAGACCACTGGCACCACCCCTTCGAGCGCACGCATCAGGCCGTGCAACTCCTCGATCAGTCGCTTGCCGCCCTCGTCAAGAGGATGGGCCTTGCCTGCAAGCACGACCTGGAACGAACGCTCCCGAGCGATCGCCTTCAGGCGCTCGAGATCGCTAAACAACAGGTCGGGACGCTTGTACGCAGTCATACGCCGCGCAAATCCAAGAATAGGCACCCTTGGGTGCAGGGCAACACCGATGCGCGCCTGCACTCTCTCGATGAGGGCCTGCTTCGCTTGGGCATGTGCCTCCAGGATGGCAGCGTCGGGGATGCAGCAGTCGGCGCGCACGAGCAGTTCGGGCTCATGGCACCAACTCGGCAGATAACGGTCGTAGAGCCTACGGAAGGGCTCGCTGGCCCAGATGAACGGGTGCACGCCATTGGTAATGGCATGCACCCGGTAGCCCGGGAACATGGTATTCGAGACCTCGGCATGATGCTTGGCCACACCATTTACGTAGTCGCTCAGGTTGAGCGCGAGCCGCGTCATGTTGAGGCTGTCCTCACCCGCAAGATGCTTGAGCGTTGCCAGATCGATGGCGCTGTCGAGCACACGCTGCACCAAATCGTACGGAAAGCGGTCGTGCCCGGCCTCAACCGGGGTATGCGTGGTGAAGTTGCATAGCGCGCGCACCCTTGGGAGGTCGTAGGGCGTCTCGCCGGGGCGCAGGCCCTCGGGCGGATATTCATAACGCCGCAGCAGTTCGAGCCCGAGCAATGCTGAGTGTCCCTCATTCATGTGGTACTGGCGGATTTCGAAACCTAGCGCCTGCAACAGGCGCACCCCGCCGATGCCGAGCACGATCTCCTGCTTGAGCCGATAGGTTTCGTCGCCGCCGTAGAGGTAGTGCGTGATTTCGCGGTCCTCCGGCTGGTTCTCGTCCAGATCGGTGTCGAGCAGCAGCACTGGCTGGCGGCCGCCCATATGGCCCTCGAGCACATATAGCCACGCGCCAATCCATACCGGGCGACCTTCGATCGACACGGCGATCTTGGCACCCAGGGGCTGTGCCCACTCGCGCGGCTCCCACATCGCGGGGTGCTCGACCTGTCGTCCCTGGGCGTCGATCTCCTGGCTAAAATAGCCAGCGCGGCTGACCAGGCTCACCGCCACCAGTGGCAGCACAAGGTCGGCAGCCGAGCGCACGGTATCGCCGGCCAGCACCCCCAAACCGCCGGAGTAGGTAGGCATCTCGTTGCGCAGCGCGATCTCCATGGAAAAGTAGGCGACACGCGGTTCGTGGATAAAGTCATCAAGCATGGTCATTCCTTCAACGAACTCATGTGGTCGATCACGTCGGCGATCAGATGGAAGGGGCCGAGCTCACGGTGTGTTTTTTCAAAGAGTTATCCACGGTCTTGGTCCGTAGGATCCCGATGCAGCATGCCTATCCTCGGAAAGAACGCTGGCACGCGCGCTGCATAGCGCGCATATGTCTCGCCGAACTCGGCTGCGACCTCGCGTTCCTCGCGCCGCGCCAGACGCACGTACATGAATACCAGCACCGGGAACATGGCGAGCGTCAGGATCGTCGGCCACTGCACCAGAAAACCCAGCATGATGAGCACAAACCCAGCGTATTGCGGATGACGGATGTAGGCATACGGCCCGGTCACTGCCAGGGTGCGGCTGGTTTGTGCCGCGAACAGCACCTTCCAGGCCGAAGCCAACAACCAGAAGCCGCCGCCGATGAAGGCGAAGCTCAGCAGGTGAAATGGCCCGAAGTGCGGGTTGGAACGCCAGCCGAACATGATTTCCAGCAGATGGCCGGCATCGTGCGACAAGAAATCCACACCCGGATAGCGGCTCTGCAACCAGCCGGAGAGCAGATAAATGGTCAGCGGAAAACCGTACATCTCGGTGAACAGTGCGACGATGAACGCCGAAAACGCACCGAACGATCGCCAGTCACGCTTAGTCGCCGGCCTGGCGAAACTGAACGCGAAAATAATGAACACAGCTGAGTTGATCAGAACCAACAGCCATAATCCATAAGCGGGTCCGGTGTTCATTGACCTTCTCCTTTTGACGGGTGGGTGTGTCCAGGAGACGCCGTGCCATCACCGTGTCTGCCGTAGCCACCATGAAAAAGATGCAGTAATGGGCAAGCCAACAGCAACAGAAAAGAGAGAATTCCCAACACATGCGCCCGGTGCTCGGTCAGCAGGAAGAAACCGGAAATGACAAGAAGGCCCAGCAACACCCAACTGGAACGGTTCATGGGCGGCCTCCCGCGTCAGGCCCGCGCGAACGGAAAGTCGAACTCGACTTCGAGCACCTTGTCTGATCCCGGTCGCCGGATCTCGACCTGAATCTTGTAGGGTCCGGGGCCGGGCAGCGTAATTTAGGTGCCGTAGGTCGTCACGTTGTTGACCAGCATGGGCTCCGCCTTCTTGCGCGAAGCTGCCATGCCGATGCTGGCGCCGCCAATTTTCACTTGGGCTTCTGTGACGCGCCTTCCGCTGGCCGCATCGAACAGGGCCACCACGACGTGGTAACGGTTGGTTCCCGCAGGCACGCCGCCATGCATCTCGCGTTCATGATGACCCTTGGGATGGCCGAGCAGCATTTCGGCAGGCAGCACGCCCATATACACTGACACCCCGTCCACCGTCTTTTGCTGGCCGTTTTCGCCGGCGTGCGACACCAATGACGCCAAAGCTAACAACACTCCCAAGACTGCTATTGGTGAGTACCCCATGAATCTTCTGATCATGATGCGCCTCCTTATAATTGCATTGGTTTACAAGGGATTGTCGGTGACTCACCTTGCGACACCGGCCCCCCAGTCACTGGCCTGGGCCTGGACGGACATGCTCTTCCGAGCGGGTAGCGCCTTCCCCATACTGCAGGGAGAACGCCGTATTGAAAATCACCAGCCACTACAAACCATAGGAAAACCCTGTCGCAGTCATCAGCGTGCTCCTTTCCACAGGCGCGATAAAGACAAGCCCCGCTACCGTTGCAACCGAACTGCACGGCACCATCGATATTCATAGACTGATGCGCCGCAACCGCAGTGCATTGGTAATCACTGACACTGAACTAAAACTCATGGCTGCGGCGGCAATCATGGGCGAGAGCAGCAGGCCGAAAAAGGGATACAGCACCCCCGCAGCTACCGGCACGCCTAACGCGTTGTAGATGAAGGCGAAGAACAGGTTCTGGCGGATGTTGCGCATGGTGGCGCGCGAGAGTTTTCTGGCGCGCACGATGCCGCGCAGGTCGCCCTTGACCAGGGTCACGCCAGCACTTTCCATGGCCACATCGGTGCCGGTGCCCATGGCGATGCCGACCTGGGCCTGGGCCAGGGCGGGGGCATCGTTGATCCCATCGCCGGCCATGGCGACCACTCGGCCTTCGGACTGAAGCTGTTTGATCACTGCGGCTTTCTGGTCGGGCAGCACCTCGGCCTGAACCCGATCGATGCCCAGTTTCGCAGCGACGGCCTCGGCTGTCTTGCGACTGTCGCCGGTGAGCATGACGATCTCGATGCCTTCTTCGTGCAGCAGACGGATCGCTTCTTCCGTGGTTGATTTGATCGGGTCTGCCACGCCGATGAGACCGGCGGCGCGGCCATCGACGCCCAGCAGCATCACGGTCTGCCCTTGCGCGCGCAGGGCATCGGCTTGCACCGGCAGGTCGCCGACATCGATACCCAGGTCCTGCAGCAACTTGATATTGCCCAGGGCAATCTTGCGCCCCGCCACCACACCGGTGACGCCCTTGCCGGTGACCGACTGGAAGTCTTCCGCCGACACCAATTCCACACCACGCTTTTCCGCACCACGCACGATGGCGGCGGCCAGGGGATGTTCGCTGGAGCGTTCGATGCTGGCGGCCAGCCGCACGACTTCCGCTTCATCGAAACCGGCAGCTGGAGTAACGCTCACCAGTTCGGGGTGTCCTTCGGTGAGGGTGCCGGTCTTGTCCACCACCAGCGTGTCGACCTTGCGCATCACCTCAAGCGCCTCGGCGTTCTTGAACAGCACACCCATCATGGCACCGCGCCCGGTGCCCACCATGATGGAAACCGGCGTAGCCAGCCCCAGCGCGCAGGGGCAGGCGATGATGAGAACGGCAACCGCATTGATCACCGCATGGGCCAGACGCGGCTCCGGGCCCCACAGACCCCACACCCCAAATGTGATCAACGCAACGATGACCACCACCGGTACAAAGTATCCGGAAACCACATCCGCCAGTTTCTGGATCGGGGCGCGGGAGCGTTGTGCCTCCGCCACCATGTGAACGATCTGCGCCAGCAGGGTTTCGCTGCCCACCTTCTCCGCCACCATCAACAGACTGCCGGTGCCGTTCACCGTCGCGCCGATAACCTTGGCGTCGGCGCGTTTTTCCACCGGGATTGGTTCACCGGTGACCATGGATTCATCCACATGGCTCACCCCTTCGATCACGGTGCCATCCACAGGAATTTTTTCACCGGGGCGGATGCGCAACTTGTCGCCGGGCTGGACCTGCTCCAGCGGGATGTCCTCTTCGCGACCGTCGTCACGCACGATGCGCGCCGTCTTCGGCGCCAGCCCCAGAAGCAGCTTGATGGCCGCATTGGTCTGGCTGCGGGCGCGCAACTCCAGCACCTGGCCCAGCAAGACCAGCGTGGTGATCACGGCCGCGGCCTCGAAATAAACCGGCACCACGCCCATCTCGTTGAATACCGAAAGCGGGAAAATGCCCGGCACCAAAGCGGCCACCATGCTATAGCCCCAGGCCACCGCCACCCCCAGGCCGATGAGGGTGAACATGTTGAGATTGCGCGTGAGCAGCGACTGCCAGCCGCGCACGAAGAAGGGCCAACCACCCCACAGCACCACCGGGGACGCCAGCAGCATTTCCAGCCACTGACGGTTGCGCGGATCGATGAACCCGGCAAACAGATCCGGCCAGAATTCTGCCCCCATGGCGCTGAATAAAACCGGCATGGACAACACCGCACCGACCCAGAAGCGGCGGGTCATGTCGCGCAACTCGGCATCGTCCTCTTCCACCGCCACGGTACGGGGTTCCAGCGCCATGCCGCACTTGGGGCAGTTGCCGGGGTGATCCTGCACCACTTCCGGATGCATGGGACAGGTGTATTCGGTTTTGGGGGCGGCTACCGCCCCACCCATCGGCTCGAGTGACATGCCGCATTTTGGGCAGACGCCTGGGCCCGGTTGTTGAACCTCGGGATGCATGGGGCAGGTGTAGACCGTCTTCGCGTCCTTGACCGTTTCCGGTTGAGGCGCGACTGCATGATTGCCGGCGTAGCGGGATGGCTCGGCAACAAACTTGTCGCAGCAGCGTTGCGAACAAAAATAATATTTCATTCCAGCATGCTCGGCATGTGCCGTGCTCGCATCCGGCTCGACAGTCATGCCGCAAACCGGGTCGCGCGCGGCTGTGTGCTGTTCGCCCGTCGCCCCTTTGTTCGCATCTTCATGGCGATCGTTTTTCATCTCGTATTCTCCTTATCCGTTTTCCGGCTCACGGCTTTCCCCGACTGCGATATAAACGAAGCCGCCAAACAGGCGATTCGTGGTCACCCGTTGAAAGCGCTTCTTCAACACCTCCCAAGGTTTTCTAACCGCCAGATCAAGCGACACACCAAAAGGTTTAGTAATGAGCACCCCCAAACGCACCAGCCACAAGGGCCAGTTTTCCGGTTGGCGAAAATCCAGGACGACCAGGCATCCATCAGGGACAAGCGCATCGGCTGCACGCGCGAACACGCTCATATTCCGGGACCAAAGTCAGCGCAAAGGTCGACCACCCCCTGCACCGCCTGCGGAAACCCATAGGCAGCGGCATCGCACTGCACCAGCGTAATGTTGGTCCACCCTTCGCGGGCAACCCAGAAACCGCTCTTCCGATTCATGTCCATTCCTTTCTCATGATTCCAT
>VFQM010000330.1_pt1 | contig 55435 bp, 64 predicted proteins | sample 3512391 | NCBI WGS metagenome assembly VFQM01 (sample SAMN10412369, study PRJNA504923) | tailings metagenome | isolation source: Replicate 1 from Balatoc abandoned mine | place: Philippines | reverse complement strand
CGCTGAAGCTGACCCCGAACCTGCCGGACGCGAAGAAGCGGTATTACATGGCCGAAGGCGCCGGGCACTATGGCATCTTCAACGGCAGCCGCTGGCGCACCAAGGTCGCACCCGTGGTTGAGGAATGGATCGCCGCCCACGCAGGGTAAGGGTCAGAACGAGAGAGGCACCCCCGCCTTGATCCGCGCCGGACGTTCGGCGGTGAGCGTCACGAAATGTTCGACGATCCCGCCGAAGCAGTTGCCGTTCTCGCCCAGCACCGGGGCGCTGTAGCTGACGTTCCAGATATCGGCTGACAAGGTGCCGCGGCGCAGCACCACCCATTGATCGCTGCGCTGCACGCCGTTGGAGTTTGTGAAGCGATAGGGCAGGCGCTGGCTGACCGCCCAGCCCTGGCGCGTCCAATCGCCGCCGATTTTCGCCGCACTGGCAAGGCTCGCGTCGCAGGTGTCGGTCGTCCCTTCGGTGCCGGTGGCCCAGTCCCGGCCCCTTTGGCTGCTGACGGTATTGCTGCGAGCAACCCGGTGCCGAACGCTGCGCAGGCGATTGCCGGTCAGTTCGAACCGCACGAAATTGATCTGATCGCCGCCCAATTCGCGCGCCATCGCGGTCATGTCCATCCCGAGCATGGACGCGTCGGCCCGGCACTGGATCGTCACCACCCGGCGCCCTGCGGCATCGGTCGTTTCCGTCCAGACCGGGGTGAGGCCCATGGAAAAGATATCGAGGCCGAGCAGTTGCGTATTGGCGCGGGCAACGCTGGCGGCCGCGTCAAAGTAGCGGCGCGCCTGCGAATTCGAGAAGCACAGGAATAGCTGCCCCGCCGCATGGGCGAGCTGTTCATCGGTCACTTCGGTGCCCAGCGCCAGTCCGGCGAAGAACGCCCCGTCGCGCCGATCGTTGATGCGCAGGCAGCCGGAACGCGCCTCGGTATCCATCAGGTTCAGCCAGTTGTTATCCTTGGCCTGCGACGCATAGGCAATCACGCCGTGGCTATCGCAGATATTGGCGCTGGCGGGCGGTGCGCTGGCATTGCTGCGCCAACCGCGCCGGATTTGCTCTTCGCGCACCAGCCGGTCTGCTTCCGAACGCTCGAAGGCAGCCCAACGCTCCTTGGCTTCCTGCGCCATCCGCACCGCGCGCTCTTCCTTTTCGCGCGCGGCCTGCGTCGCCGCAGCATCGACCACCGAACCCTGCCCGGCATCGCGCAGCACCGCCTGCGCGGTGGCGGAACGCAGCAGGCGCTGGGCATAGACCGGATCGGTCAGGCTTTTGCGGTTCCGCTGGAGGGCGGCGTACAGCGCCGGGCGCGATTGCCCCATGACCGTGCCCCAACCCAGCTTCTGCCCGCAGGCATCAAGCGTATCGATCAACCGTTCCAGATCGACCAGCGCGAGCGTCGCCTCTCCGCCCGGAGCCGTCGCGGCAATCGTGGCGGCCAGCGCCGTATCGAACCGCGCATAATCGGTCTCGGCCTGCGCGGAAGCGGTGGTGTGCGCCGCTGCCGCGCGCCCGGCGGGCAAGGCCGTAGCGAAGGGGCCATAGCTTTCCAGCACCGATGTGCGCAGCGCGCAGACGGGCTTGGGCGGGGGCGGAACGGGGGTGGTCTGCGCCAGCGCGCTCAGCGGCACAAGCCCCGCGCCCAGCGACAGCGACAGCGCCAGCGCCAGACCGCAAGCAGCAAAAGCACGCGCCAGCCGCATCGCGCCGCCTATTCCGGGATCATCCAGCGAAACTTGGTGGTGAATTCGCCGGGAACCGGCTGGCACTTGCGCGTCGCCGGGCGGAACCGCCCACGGCGCGTCACCAGAGCAATGGTCGCATCATCAAGCACCTGATGGCCGCTTGAGGTGACGATCTCGGCAGTTTCGACCCGGCCCAGCGCGGTCACGTAAAATCGCACTTCGACAACGCCCTGAAGGTCCATTCGGAGAGCGCTTGACGGATAATCGTCAAACCCCACCCAGCGGCCCACCGCGATCGGCTCGGGATCGGTGAAGGCGGTCTTGCAAGGGCCGGATGCAGGCGGCGGCGGCGCGGTTTGCGCAGCCCCGGACGAGACCATTGCCGCGCCAATAGCAGCGGCGGCGATAACGGCGAGCGCCCGGCGCGATGGGTTCCTATTCATGCCGCCATGCTTGTTGATGCATGGCGGGGAGTCAAGCAGTTCACTAACCTTGGTTAATTTTGCTGCCTTGCGCGCTGCGCCTAAGCCGCCGCGATCGCCTCCAGCGCCGCACCCGCGTCCAGCCACGCCTCTTCCGCCGCGGCCAGCGCATCGGCGGCACGGGCGCGGGCGGTCAGCAGGTCCTGCATCCCCGCACCCGCCTCGCCGCGGCTGCTCGCCGCCACGATCTGCGCATCGAGCCGTTCGACTTCGGCAGAGGCGCGGGCCAGCACCTTCTCGGCCTTGTCGAGCTGCGAGCGGGCATAGCGGGTTTCGGCCATCGCCTTGGGGGCGGGCGGCTTGGCAGCGGCGCCCCTTACCCCCTCGCCCTTGGGCTTCCGGCCAAGGATGAAGTCGATGTAATCATCCATGCTGCCATCATATTCGCGCGCTGTCCCGCCATCGACGAGGAACAGCCGGTCCGCCGTCAATTCGACCATGTGGCGATCATGGCTGATCAGGATCACCGCGCCCGTATAGTCGTTCAAGGCCTGCACCAACGCCTCACGCGCATCGACATCCAAGTGGTTGGTCGGTTCATCGAGGATCAGCAGGTGCGGCGCATCGCGGGTGATCAGCGCCAGCGCCAGGCGCGCACGCTCACCGCCTGAAAGCTTGTCGACCCGCTGCGTCGCGCGCGGACCCGAGAAGCCGAAGCGCCCCAACTGGGCGCGCACGGCGGCGGGCGATTGCCCCTCCATCGCACGGTTCATCAGATCGAGCGGGGTGTCCTCGCCCGCCAGTTCCTCGACCTGATACTGGGTGAAATAGCCAACCTTCAATTTGCCCGGCGCATTGACCGCGCCTTCCGCAGGGCCAAGCTGCGCGGCAAGCAGGCGGGCGAGCGTGGTCTTGCCGTTGCCGTTGCGGCCCAGCAGGGCAATGCGATCATCGGCCTCGATCCGGAAATTCAGCCGCTTGAGGATCGGCGGCGCCGCGCCATAACCGACCGCGGCGCCTTCCAGCGTGATCATCGGCGATTTCATCTCGGCCGGATCGGGGAAATCGAAACTGAGGGTCGGGTCTTCCATCAGCGCGGCAATGGGCTGCATCTTGGCGAGCATCTTGGCCCGCGACTGCGCCTGTTTGGCGGTCGAGGCGCGGGCGGAGTTGCGAGCGACATAATCGCGTAAGCGAGCTGCCTGCGCCTCTTGCGAGGCCTTGGCCGCGGCGATCTGCGCGGCGCGTTCGGCGCGCTGCTTCTCGAAGGCATCATAGCCGCCAGGATAAAGCGTCAGTTGCCCGCCTTGCAGGTGGAGGATGTGATCGACCACCTTGTTGAGCAGATCGCGTTCGTGGCTGATCACCACCAGCGTGGCGGGGTAGGACTTGAGGAAGTTCTCCAGCCACAGCGTCGCTTCGAGGTCGAGGTGGTTCGAAGGCTCGTCCAGCAGCAGAATGTCAGGCTCGGAAAACAGCAGCGCGCCCAGCGCAATGCGCATTTTCCAGCCGCCCGAAAAGCTGTCGACCGGGCGCTTTTGCATGTCCTCGTCAAAGCCGAGACCGTTCAGGATCTTGGCGGCGCGGGCCGGGGCGGAATAGGCGTCGATCGCGAGCAGGCGTTCGTGCACATCGCCCATCCGGTCCATGTCGGTGCAGGTTTCCAGTTCGGCGAGCAGCGCCGCACGCTCGGTCGCGGAGGCGAGCACGACTTCCTCAGGGGTCATCGACCCGCTCGGGGCTTCCTGCGCGATATAGCCGATGCGGGCGCGGGCGGGCTTGGAGATTTCGCCGTCATCGGGCTCGATCTCGCCGATCAGCGCCTTCATCAGCGTGGACTTGCCCGCGCCGTTGCGGCCAATCAGGCCGACGCGGGCGCCCACCGGAATGGTGGCGCTGGCGCGTTCGAGAATGGCCCGGCCGCCAAGCCGCACTGTGACACCGTCGATGGTAAGCATGGGCGCGCCCCTATCACCCTATCGGGCAGGCCCCAAAGGAATTCCCGCAGGGCGCGCGTCTAGCCCTGTCCCCGCCCGCGTTCCTGCACGGCGGCGCGGCGGGCTTCGACCTGTTCGGGGGCAACCGCGGCGTTGGCGGCGCTGGAACGTGTCGCCTCCAGCGCCAGCCCTTCGCCGAAGCCGAGGGCATAGCCATCATCGATCAGGCGCTTGTAGTTCGCGAGGAAAGCGGGATCGATGCTTGCCATGTCAGCGGCCAGCTTGCGGGCCAGCGGCAGCAGGTCTTCGGGCGCGGTCACATGGTTGACAAGGCCCCATGCATGGGCTGTCGCGGCGTCGAGGAAATTGCCGGTGAAGGCGAGTTCCTTGGCACGGCTAATGCCGATCATCCGCGAAAGCTTCTGCGACAGGCCCCACCCCGGCACAATCCCGACCCGCGCATGGGTATCGGCAAAGCGGGCGGTGGTGCTGGCAATCAGCACATCGGCCGCAAGCGCGACTTCGAAGCCCCCGGTGATCGCCACGCCATTGATCGCCCCGATCACCGGCTTGCGGCACAGTTCAATGGCCTTGACCGGATTATCCGCAGGGTCCGTGGCATTGGCACTGCCCAATGCGCCTGCCTCGCTGCCCAATTCCTTGAGATCGAGCCCCGCGGTAAACGCCCGCTCGCCCGCGCCGGTCAGGATCACGGCGCGCACATTGTCATCGGCGTCAACGGCGCGCATCACCTCGGCAAGGCGCTTGCGCAGGGCACGGTTCAAGGCGTTCATCGCCTGCGGGCGGTTGAGGGTGACGGTGGCGACCGCGCCGTCCACTTCGAACAGGATTACATCATCGCTCATCACACTCTCCAATCGATCGTGCCGCGCCCGTTCGCTTCCAGAAATTCATTCGCCTGGCTGAACGGGCGCGAGCCGAAGAAGCCGTTGTGGGCCGATAGCGGGCTGGGGTGGGCCGAGGCGACTATCAGATGATGGGAATTGCGCGCCAAGGCGGGCACCCGGCTCGCCTTCTTCTTTGCATGGCTGCCCCACAGGATGAAGACGCAAGGCTCCTCCCGCGCCGCGACTGCCGCCACGCAGGCGTCGGTGATCGCATCCCACCCGCGCCCGGCATGGCTGCCCGCTAGCCCTGCCTCCACGGTCAGCGTGTTGTTGAGCAGCAGCACCCCCTGCCGCGCCCATGGGCTGAGATCGCCCGTCTGCGCCCGCGGCAGGCCGAGATCGGCTTCAAGCTCCTTGTAGATGTTCACGAGGCTCGGCGGCGGCTTCACGCCCGCCTGCACCGAGAACGCAAGGCCGTGCGCCTGTCCGGGGCCGTGATAGGGGTCCTGCCCGAGGATCACGCAGCGCACCGCATCCAGCGGGGTCAGCGCCAGCGCGGCGAGGCGTGTCCCGCGCGGGGGGTAAACCGCCTTGCCCGCGGCTTCCTCGGCCTTGAGCCATCCGCCAAGCTTGCGCGCCTCCGGCGTGGCAAGGGCAGGCTCCAGAACGGGGCGCCAGCTTTCGGGAATGGTTTCGGACATGACCGGCAGGCTAGGCCACCCCGCCCCGCCGCGCCACTGGCCCCTTCCCCTCTTTCCCCAATGCGCGTAGGGCGAGTGGCATGGCTGTGCATTTTCACGAAGAAGACCTTCCCGCAGGCGTTTTGACCGGTGCGAGCGCGCTTGCGATCGATACCGAGACCATGGGCCTCATCACCCACCGCGACCGGCTGTGCGTGGTGCAGATTTCCGATGGCAGCGGCGATGAACATCTGGTGCGCTTCAATCCGGGCAGCAGCTATGATGCGCCCAATCTGAAGGCGATCCTTGCCGATCCTGCGCGCCAGAAGATCTATCACTTCGCGCGCTTCGATCTGGCGGCAATCCATTACTACCTCGGCGTGATGGCGGGGCCGGTGTTCTGCACCAAGATCGCCAGCAAGCTGACCCGCACCTACACCGACCGGCATGGCCTCAAGAACCTTGTCGAGGAACTGCTGGGCGAAAGCATTTCCAAGCAGCAGCAATCTTCCGACTGGGGCGGGCCGGTGCTGTCCGATCCGCAGCGCGATTACGCGGCCTCCGATGTGCGCTTCCTCCACCGGTTGCGTGACGAGCTGACCGTGCGGCTGGAGCGCGAAGGCCGCACCGCCATTGCACAGGCGTGCTTCGATTTCCTGCCCACCCGCGCACTGCTCGATATCGCCGGCTGGGCCGAGAACGACATCTTCAGCCACATGTAAGGCTGGCTGAGGCAGACCCTACCGATCATGGCCCCGGAACAGAGCATCGAAACATCGCAAGCCCGCGCACTGCGCAGCCGGCGCCAGCATTTCGCCGCGCCGGGCGGCTCGCATGACAAGCTGGTGCGCTTTCTCGCCCGCGCGCTGCCGATGGGCGTGGGCGTGATTGCCGCGCTGATGGTCATCACGCCGCTGAGCCCCCGCGGCGAGGTCAGCTTCCTGCTCGATCGCAACAAGGTCGCGCTGATCGATGAACGCCTGTCGGTCGATAACGCCATGTATCGCGGACGCGACAATCAGGGCCGGCCGTTCTCGCTGCTGGCGGGCGAGGCGGTGCAGCGTTCCAGCGCAGAAGGGCTGGTGCGGATGAACGATCTGGTCGCGCAGATCCTGCTGACCGAAGGCCCCGCACGCCTCAGCGCCGAAGGCGGGACCTATGATATCGACCGCGAAACCGTGGCGGTGGACGGCACGGTGCGCCTTGCGGCGTCGGATGGCTATGCGATGACGGCGAGCGGCGTGTCGGTCGATCTCAAGTCGCGCATGATGCGCGGCGATGCCGGGGTGAGCGGGCAGATCCCCGCCGGGACCTTCGCTGCCGATACCCTGCGCGCTGATCTTGCCGCGCGCACGCTGACGCTGGAAGGCCATGCCCGCTTCACGATGATTCCCGGCCAGATGAGGATGCCGCGATGACCAACACCCGCACTCCGATCAAGCGTCTCGCCCTCGTCTGGGGGATCGGCGGCTTTGCCCTGACCGCGGCGCTGGCAGGGGGGATGAACCTTGCGGCGCAGGGCATTGCGCGGCACGATTCCAATGCGCCGGTCACGTGGGACACGGCCAAATTCGTGCTCGACGACCGGGCCAATCAGGTGATCGCGAGCGGCGGAGTGATCGTCACGCAGGCGGGGCTGCGCATCCAGTCCGACCGGATGCTGATGAACTTCACCGACACCGGGGGCCAGCTCGAAATCCAGCGCATCACCGCCACCGGCGGCGTGGTCATCACCCGCGGCGATGAACGCGCCAGCGGCGACAGCGCGATCTATGATTTCAACCGCCGGATCATCACCATGGCCGGCAATGTCGCGCTGCGGCGGGGCGCCGATACATTGAACGGCGGGCGGCTGGTGATCGACCTGAACAGCGGGCTTTCGACTGTCGATGGCAGCGCCGCAGGCAGCAGCGCCGCCGCGCCGGGCACAGCGCCGTCGGGCCGGGGCCGGGTCACGGGCACCTTCACCGTGCCCCAGCGCGACAAGACGAACTAGCGCGTTCTAGAACGCGTTCTTGTGCGACAGCACCCGCACGGTGCGCAGCACGATGCCGATATCCCGCCGCAGCGACCAGCCTGCGATATATTCGAGATCGGACTGCAACCGATCGGTCAGGTCCTTCTCGTGCTCGGTCGCGCCGCGGTGGCCGCGCACCTGGGCAAGCCCGGTCAGACCCGGCTTGAGGCAATGACGCTGCCAGTATTTGCGGTCGATGTCCCAGAAATACTTGTTGTTCGCCCGGCTGCCGAGCGCATGCGGGCGCGGGCCGACGATCGACATGTCGCCCTTCAGCACGTTGATGATCTGCGGCAGTTCATCAATGCTGGTGCGGCGGATGAAGGCGCCGATGCGGGTCACCCGGTCATCATCGCGCGAGGCCGAACGATTGCCGTCGTGATCGAGCTTCTCCTCACGCATCGAGCGGAACTTGAACATGTCGAAGAACTGGTTGCCGCGCCCCAGCCGCCGCTGGATGAACAACACCGGGCCGCCGTCTTCCAGCTTGATCAACAGCGCCACCACCAGCAGCAGCGGCGACAGCACGATCAGCCCGGCACTCGCCACGACGATATCGAACAGCCGCTTCAGGATGCGTGCCCTGAGGCCGAGCGGCCCGGTCGAGACCACCAGCGTCGTGCGGTCGAGCGCGTCGTAACGATGCACCCCGACCGCGCCGAGGCTGTGCGCCGGTTCGCTGACGATCTCGCCATAAACGCCCGCGCACTTCAGCAGGAACGCCCAGTCCTCGCGCCGTTCGCGCGGGCAGCTGACCACCACCTGATCCTGATTGCGCAGCAGCTTGCCCAGCCGGTCGAGCATGAAAGGATCGTGGCTACCGGGATCGAGGTTGTAATCCTCAGCCGAAATGCAGGCCGCGCCGTCGATCGGGAAGGTCGATCCGCCATCGTCGATCACCAGCCGGTTAGCGACCTGCCCGCCCCAGCGCTGTTCCACGAACATCGCGATCAGCCGCCGGCTCGCCACCACCAGCAGCCCGGTCAGCAGCAGCCCAAGCGTCACCACCGCGCGCGAAAAATCCTCGTTCGACTTGGTGTAAAACCCGAGAAAGTTGATCAGCCCGGCCGACAGCACCAGTGCGATCATCGCCTTGCGCGCAGCGAACACCCAGTTGCTCAGCGCGCGGATGCCGTAGGTTTCGTTATAGAGGGCAAGCGTGAAATAGACCGGCAGCATCGCCTGTGCGGCGATCATCGCGCGGCCTTCGGCCCACTCGCCCTCCCAGATCATCCCCGCGAGCGCGAAGCTGATATTGAACAGCGCCGCATCGATCAGCAGCATGAAGATATACGCGCGCAAGCGGCGCCGTTCCAGCGAGGGAACGATGCGACCTTCGACCGACTGGTGGCGCACAGCGTCAAGCAGCTTGGGCGTAGCGCGATTCACGAAAACATGACCCCCAAATGCGCGACCACTCGGTGTATCACCTAGGTGGTATTACATTGCTTTGCGCAGATTGTGCGACTGCGAATGCGCAGCTTGTCACATAATGAGAACACTTCGCCGCGCACGTTATTAATTCGCGTTAACGTCTGGCGGCATAGCGTCCGATTTCCGCCAGTTCCTGCGCCAGCAGCAGCTCGGCGGCCTGGCTGTTGAAGATCAGGTTGCGGTGCAGCGCAGTCAGACGCGGGATCAGCCGGTCAAGCCGCGTCTCCCTGCTGCCTCGCGCGGCGGGCTGGCTCCAGCGCTTGAATTGCACCTCGATGTGGCGGCGTTCCTTGAAAAAGATCCCGAGCCGCATTTCCGCGCCCTTGTCGATCCGATCGAACTGCCCGCCGGGGCCGAGATAGGCAGCAATCTGCGCCAATTGTGCGGCGCGTCGTTCCAGCGCCAGCGCAACGCCGACAGGGTTGAGGCCCAGCTCGCGCATCCGCCGCACCTCACCGCCGATCCTGGCTGTCTCGCCGCTCAGCACGGCGTTGACCAGCGGAGCGAAGCCATCCTCCTCTGTCGAGGCGCCGATCGCGGCGTGATCTTCGGCAGTGGCAGGACGCGGGGCCTGCGGGTCGGCATCGACATAGAGCGCGAGCTTGTCGATCTCGGACTGGGCCAGCCGCACATCGAGGCCCGCGGCGCGGGCGATGCGTTCAGCCAGATCCCCGCCAAGCCTGAGGCCAGCCGCATCGGCCATCCCGCGCACCGCCTGCGCCACGGCGGACAGATCGGGCGGGTGGAACATCGCCACCAGCGCATCGCCCCGCTTTTCAAGCAGCTTGGCGGTGCGCGACTTGTCGGTGGCGCTGGTGGCAACGACAATCACAGGGGCCGCCTCGCCTGCGCCAGCCTCGCCCGTTTCGATGAGGATCTGCAAGGCATCATGGGCATCGTCGCCGCTGGCGCGCACCCAGATGTGGCGGCTGCCACCGAACAGCGAGGTCGAGCGTGCCTCGTCCCCCAGCAGCGCCGGATCGCGCTTGAGATCCGCGCCCGCCAGTTCGATGCGCTCGCCCGGATCGGGCAGGGCCGCAGCGATGCGGGCGGCGGCGGCGCTGGCGCCGGCCTCGTCCGGGCCGCAGAAGAAGAAAATCCGGGCGTCGCGCGCGGCAGGCGGGGGGCCGCGCAGAAAGTCTTTCTGGGTTGCCTTCACGGCTGCTGCACAGCATGCGCCCGCAAGGTCACGGCAACCTGCGTTGCCACCCGATCAGCCACGGCAAGCGCAAGGTTTTCCAGCGCCTTCTGCTCGGCGGCGATGGTGGCATATTCGGAGGACACCACATCGATCCCCGCATCCGAACCCGCGGTCGCATCGAGCAGCACCGCGCCGGTCGCGATTTCGACTAGCTGATAGCGCGCACGCAGGACGCGGCGTTCGCGGCTGATGGTATCATCATTGAGCACGCCCAATGCTTCGAGCGAATCGTCGAGCCGGATGTCGAGCCGGTATTGCGGCACGGCCTGCCCGCCCCCGTTTCTGGCAGCGGCGAAGCGCGCATCGAGCGCGTTCTTGACCAGCCAGCCGCCACGCCCCTGAATGGCCGGAATCTCGACCGCGCCGATCCCCTGCGCGCTCGCAGCGCCGGTTCCGCCCGCATACATGGGCGAAAGGCCACAGGCGGCAAGGCTGAGCATCGCCGCGAGGAGGAGGAGAATCCGCATCAGGTGACGATATTCACCAATCGGTCGGGCACGACAATAACCTTGCGGATCGCGGCACCATCGACCGAGCGTTGCAGGTTGGGCGAAGCGAGCGCCAGCGCTTCGAGGTCTTCCTTCGAAGCCCCCTTGGGCGCGGTGACGGTGTCGCGCAGCTTGCCCATGTGCTGGATCGCGATGGTGACCTCGTCATCGACCAGAAGCGCCGGATCGACTGCGGGCCACGCGGCATCGGCGATGAGGCCTTCCCCGATTGTCGCCCACGCCTCTTCGGCAAGGTGCGGCATCATGGGCGCGGCAAGATGCACCAGCGCCTTGATGGCGGCGCTGCGGCTGGCCGAGGGCGCAGCTTTCTCGACCGCGCCGGTCAGTTCGTAAATGCGCGCCACGGCCTTGTTGAAGCCCAGCGCCTCGATATCCGAGGCGACGGCGGCGATGGTCTGGTGGGTCTTGCGATCGAGGCTCTTGTCCTCGCCGGTCGCGCCTGCGTCATAGGCGGAGAACAGCCGCCACAACCGCTGGACGAACCGCGCACAGCCTTCGATCCCGGCATCCGACCACGGCAGATCGCGCTCGGGCGGGCTGTCCGACAGCATGAACCAGCGCACCGCATCCGCGCCGTGGCGGGCGATGATCGCATCGGGGTCGACGACGTTCTTCTTCGACTTCGACATCTTGATGACGCGGCCGACATCCACCGCCGCGCCATCGGCCAGCAACGTCGCGCCTTCGGAGGTGCGGTCGACCTCCTCGGGGCCGAAGAACACCGGCACGCCGCGCGCTTCATCGACGCGGCTATAGGTCTCGTGCGTCACCATGCCTTGCGTGAACAGCGCCGCAAACGGCTCGCGCACCGCGATCTTGCCGGTGTGGGCGAGCGCCATCGTCCAGAAGCGGGCGTAGAGCAGGTGCAGGATCGCGTGCTCGATCCCGCCGATGTAGTGCTGCACCGGCATCCACTTGGCGACCTCTTCGGGGTCGAACGGCCGGTCGGCGGGCTGGCTGGCGAAGCGCAGGAAGTACCACGAGCTGTCGACGAAGGTGTCGAGCGTATCGGTCTCGCGCCGCGCCGGTTTGCCGCACTTGGGGCAGTCCACGTGCTTCCACGAGGGGTGGCGTTCGAGCGGGTTGCCGGGGATGTCGAAGCTGACGTCCTCGGGCAGGGTGACGGGGAGCTGGTCCTTGGGCACCGGCACCACGCCGCAGGCATCGCAATGGATGAAGGGGATCGGCGTGCCCCAGTAACGCTGGCGGCTGACGCCCCAGTCGCGCAGACGCCATACGGTGCGCCCCTCGCCCCAGCCTTCGGCCTCGGCGCGGGCGATCACCGCCGCCTTCGCGGCCTCGACGCTCATGCCGTTGAGGAAATCGGAGCCCACGATCACCCCGTCCCCGGCCTCGGCCTCGCCCTTGAAGGGTTCGTCCGCCTTGGCCGGATCGCTGGCGACGACGCGCGCGATCGGCAGGCCGTACTTGGTGGCGAATTCGAAATCGCGCTGGTCATGCCCCGGCACGCCCATCACCGCGCCGGTGCCATATTCCATCAGCACGAAGTTGGCGATGAACACCGGCAGGTCCGCGCCGGTGAAGGGATGCTTCGCGGTGATCGGCGTACGATACCCCAGCTTCTCCGCCGTTTCGAGCGCGGCGGCGGTGGTCGCGCCCTTCTTGCACTGGTCGATGAAGGCGGCGACTTGCGGATCGCCCGCCAGCCCCTGGGCAATCGGGTGATCGGCCGCGATGGCGCAGAAGCTCGCGCCGAAGATCGTGTCGGGACGGGTCGAGTAAACCGCCAGTTTACCGCCATCAGAGAGATCGAAGCTGAACTCCAAGCCCTGCGATTTCCCGATCCAGTTTTCCTGCATCAGGCGGACCTTCTCAGGCCAGTCTTCAAGGCTACCAAGGCCCGCGAGCAGATCATCGGCAAAGTCGGTGATCTTCAGGAACCACTGGTTGAGCTTGCGCTTCTCGACCTCCGCGCCCGAGCGCCAGCCCTTGCCGTCGATCACCTGCTCGTTGGCGAGCACGGTCATGTCGACCGGGTCCCAGTTGACGGTCGATTCCTTGCGGTAGACGAGGCCCGCCTCGTAAAGGTCGAGGAACAGCGCCTGTTCGTGGCCGTAATATTCGGGATCGCAGGTGGCGAATTCGCGCGTCCAGTCGAGCGCGAAGCCGATGCGCTGCAACTGCGCCTTCATCTGCGCGATGTTCTGGCGGGTCCAGCCGCCGGGGTGCACGCCCTTTTCCATCGCGGCGTTTTCCGCCGGCATCCCGAAGGCGTCCCAGCCCATCGGGTGCAGCACTTCGAACCCGCGCATCTTCTGGTAGCGCGCCAGCACATCGCCCATCGTGTAGTTGCGCACGTGGCCCATGTGGATGCGCCCCGAAGGATAGGGGAACATCTCAAGGATGTAGCTTTTCGGCTTGGGGCTGTCCGAATCCGCGGTGAAAGTGCCGGCCGCTTCCCATGCGCGCTGCCAGCGCCCGTCAGCGACGGACGGATCGAAACGGGTTTCAGTCATGTTGGCCTATCCGTGGAAGGGCGGTGAGGTGTTACGAAGCGAGCGCCTGGCGGCGCAGATCGCGGGCCTTGGTGAGGATGATGTCCTCCAGCTTCTGCACGGTTGCCGCCTGCACCGGGGCTTCCACCCAGCTGCCGTTTTCATTGACCTGGCGGCTTGCCGCCACGCGCAGGGCATCGGCGCGCAGGTCCTGATCGAGGATCGTTACGGTCAGCTTGACCCGTTCACCGGGGTTGGCGGGGTTGGCATACCAGTCCGTCACGATCACGCCCCCGGCGCTGTCCGCCTGAAGCAGCGGCGCAAAGCTGACCGTGTCGAGCGCGGCGCGCCACAGATAGGCGTTCACCCCGATGGTGTTGAGCTGCGCCGCGGCAAGCTGCGTGCGGGGACGACCACCGCCGCCGCAGGCCGCAAGGCCGATCAGCGAAGCGCCGAGCAGCGCGTAACCCACGGTGCGGCGGAAAAGGGCGGAGTTGGCGCGTGTCACTGCCGGATCATCCTCAAAATCTGTCTTGGCCCCGCTCTATAGTGGCAAGGCCCCTTGCGGCAAGCACGGTTTCGCGCAGGCGCCTGCGTGTCTGCATAGCCATGCAAGAACGCCTGCGGCCTTTACGGAGCCTGAATTGCCCCGAGTCGCAAGAGTTTCTGTGTGCATGGTGCCACAGGTAGGCGGGGAAACCGGCCCGCAGCGGGCAATATTGTTGCAAGCTTTGGGGCCGCGCCTACTAATATATGAGGCTCCGCAATCGACTCATCCGGGGTTAAGGTTGCAGATGCTTTGGGCAAAGGCCTGCAATCACGGGTTCCGGGCAGCACAGCCCGGGTCGCATAACAGGGAACACGCGAAGGCAATGGCACGCAAGGCGGACAGGATGGCAAAGGGGCAAGCATCGCTGCCGCTTTTCGTGCTGTCCGGCGCTCTGGCGCTTGCTGTGCCGACCGCGGGTCTGGCGCTGGCCGGGCAGGTTGCCCCGGCGCGCACCGCGGCCTCGCTCGATGCGCTGGGCCTCAGCATGTTCACCCCCGCCTCGGTCGATCCTGAACTTGCCGCGCGCGTTGCGGGCAAAGCGCGCGAACGCGGCATTCATTTCACCCCGGTCGGCGCGCCGCCGATCACGGGCAAGCGCACGGTGACCGTCGCGGTGCGGGTCGATGATGATACGGCGCGGGCGATTTCGGTGCGCAAGGCGCTCGAAGCGGTGCCGGGTCGCAGTGTGGGCCTTGCCGGGCTCGATACCAGCAAGTTCCAGCTTGGCGCCGCGCGCGGCTACAAGAGCTTCACGCGCACCGCCGATCTTTCGGCCAGCATCCCGAGCATGGCGCTGCCCGATCTCGCCCAGTTCGAACCTTCGCGCCCCAAGGCGGACAGCAAGCCTTCGCGTCTGCAACCGCGCATCGAATTCGTGGATCGCGAGATTGCGGGCCGTTCGCCCAACACGCTCGATTCCACCGCCCAGCAGACAGTGGGCGTGGGCGGCAGCTTCCGCCTTTCGCCGAACATGAACGTCACCGCCGGGGTGCGCTATTCGCAGGAACGCGAACGGCTCGATCCGCTGACCAATTCGGTGCAGGATAGCCAGGCGGTCTACGTGGGAACGCAGATCAAGTTCTGATTTCATGCTATTTGCATGATTTTGCAGGATTTCCTACAAAATGTTGGGAGATTTCGGGGGTCTTTTGCCCGCCCTTTGCCGCGCCTTGCGCCCGCCCAGCCCCCGGCTTGACCCCCTCTACCCCCCTGCCAGACCCCCCTGTGCGAAGGCTTTTTGGCGGTGTCGGGCAGCATAGCTATTCGCGCCTTCCCCTTCCCCTACGTCACGGTTAGGTTGCCTGCCATCCAAGTGCCGCGAATAAGGGGAGAATTGTCATGGGCCGGGTAGCCATCGTCACCGGGGGAACGCGCGGGATCGGGGAGGCAATCTGCAAGCGTCTCCAACGTCAGGGCCACACAGTCATCGCCAATTACGCCGGCAACGAGGAAAAGGCGGCCGCCTTCACCGCGGCCACGGGCATCCCCGCAAGGCGCTGGGACGTGGGCGATCACGAAGCGACGCTGGCGGGCTGCGCGGCGGTGGCCGAGGAGTTCGGCCCCATCGATATCGTGGTCAACAACGCCGGGATCACGCGCGACGGCACGCTCCACAAGATGAGCTTCGAGGACTGGAACGAGGTGCTGCGCATCAACCTCGGCGGGTGCTTCAACATGGCCAAGGCGACCTTCCCCGGCATGCGCGAACGCGGGTGGGGGCGGATCGTTAACATCGGCTCGATCAACGGGCAGGCGGGGCAATACGGCCAGGTCAACTATGCCGCCGCCAAGAGCGGAATTCACGGCTTTACCAAGGCCTTGGCGCAGGAAGGCGCGAAATTCGGGGTGACAGTGAACGCCATCGCGCCGGGCTATATCGACACCGACATGGTTGCTGCCGTCCCCGCGCCGGTGCTGGAAAAAATCGTCGCCAAGATCCCCGTCGGCCGGCTTGGCATGGCCGAGGAAATCGCCCGCGGGGTGGCGTTCCTCACCTCCGAGAACGGCGGCTTCATGACCGGCTCGACCATGAGCATCAACGGCGGCCAGCATATGTACTGAGGCCGGGAGGCGCGCAGCATCGCTGCGCGCCGGTGCCGCAAGGCGGCACCCGGACGAGCGGCCGGCGGGGCGGCGAAGCCGAACCCGTCCCGCGTCAGCCTGCGGCTTTGCCGCAGGCCCCCTCACGGCGCGCCGCTACCTGATCCAGTAGCCGACCACCCGGTAGCCATCCCCCTCGCGCTCCAGCGTGACTGTCTCGGTGGCGCCAGAGCGGTTGGCGAAGTCCGTCCGGAACAGCACCATGCGCACATCGCGCAGGCCCGGCTGGGTGCTGTTTTCGAGCCATTGCCGCTTCACGACAGGTCCGAGCGGCGCTCTGGCCTGAACAGCGGCTGCGGCCCACCCCTCGGCGGTAACGGCGCTGCGGAATGCCGCCCCGCTCGCCGCATGGCTCGCCTGCCATTCGCCCTTGTCGATCAGCGCCAGCCACCTGCGGGCATCGCCTTGTATCGCGTCGGGATTGGCGGCTTGTTTCGGTGCGCTGGTCGCCTCGGCGGGATTATCGATCACGATCCCCGCAACCCGCCACGCACCATCCTCCCACGCGAGGCTGACGCTCTCGGTCTGCGCGGTGCCATTGGCGTAGGTCGAGCGGAACTTGACCAGCCGGTAGCCTTCAGGCGGGGCGGGGACATATTCGTTGCCGGTGACCTCGCGGGTGAGCATCGCGCCGAGCGGCGGGCGCAGGCGGGCGGAGACGTCGCTCCACACGGCGAGGGTGTTGAGCCGCCGGAATTCGGCCCCGGTGGCGGCGTAGCTTTCGGCCCATTTGCTCTCGTCGATCAGCTGGAGGAAATGTTCGGCGGCGCTGGCGGCGCCTACGGCCTCGCTGGTGGCGGCGGGGACCTGCGCGGCGGGAGCGGCAGCGGTCAGCGCAATGGGCGAGGCGGGCAGGAACAGAGCGGCAAGAACAAGCGACATGGCAGTCACTCCGACAAGAGTAAGGGCAAGGCGAGGCCTCGCCCACCGCCGAGGGGCGGATGGCGTTGGGATTGCCGCTGAAACCCCCTCGGACGCAGCCCCCAAATCCTTGTCCGCATCGAATTCGGGGGTCGTTTCGTGCTCTGCGGCAAGCAGCACCCGCGCCGCCTCCCGGCTGCTGGTGGTGCCCAGTTTGCGCCGCGCCTCGCGCAGGCGTTCGTTGACGGTGTGCACCGAGAGGCCAAGTTCGCGGGCACAGGACTTGGCATCATGCCCCCGCAGCAAGAGCCGCAGCGCGTCCTTCTCCTTGTCGGTGAGAGCATCAGGACCGGTGGTCATGCGACAGGTCTAGGATGTGCAGCAGCGAGCGACCACCCCGAATTTTTCGGGGGTGGGCGGTGCTGGCCGCCATTAAGGTCAGCAGTGACAAAAGGTTAAGGGGTGCCTTGTATCCAGTATGCCATGAGCGAGAGTCTTCCGGTCCAAAAGACAAACGTAACCGATGATCTGGCAGTCGCGCATCAATGGCTCGCGCAGGTACTGACGAACTTTGCCAAGGCAGAACAAGCTATCGGCCGACTCTGCTTGGGGGTCAATCTGCCGATCAAGAACGGCCCGCTCGGCAGTGTCAACGACCTGCGCAATCGCTTGAAGCGGACAGAGGACCGCCGATGCCAAAACCTCGAAAAGCGCATTGAACGCTGGCAATCGCTGCGCCCGGTGCGCCATGTGCTTGCTCATGCGACGGTTAGAGTGCTCTTCGATGAAAACCGCAAACCAGTCATCGTAACACGCCATTTGCCCCGGGACGAAGATGACGTGACACCCGACCGTGTCTGGTCAACCGAAGAAAGCCTCGAAGTACTCAGGGTAGCCTCGAACGACGGTCGCTCGATCCACGATCAGGTTCGCAACCTGCTCGCCGACAAGAACATCATCGCGCAGCTTCGCAAGGCCTAGCCCTTGTAAAGCCCGTCGATCCGGTCCTGATATCGCTCGCGGATCTTGTGGCGCCGGATCTTCATGCTCGGCGTCATTTCCTCGTTCTCGATGGTGAAGGCTTCATCGGCGAAGGCGAACTGGCGGACCTTTTCGATCACGGAAAGATCGGCGTTGGTCCGGTCCACCGCGGCGCGCACCGCGTTCTTGAAGGCGGGGAGCTGCTGGAGCGCGGCGAGATCGAACTTCTCGCCATTCGCCCGCGCCCATTCGAGCGCCCATTCAGCATCCGGCACGATCAGGCCGACCACGTAAGGCCGCTTGTCCCCGCTCACCATCGCCTGCGCGATTTCGGGCTGGAGCGTCAGCATGCCCTCGACCTTCTGCGGGGCGATGTTGTCGCCCTTGTCGTTGACGATCATGTCCTTCTTGCGGTCGGTGATCTTGATCCGGCCCTTGTGGTCGAGGTGCCCGATGTCGCCGGTGTGGAGCCAGCCGTCTTTCAGGGTGCGCGCGGTTTCGGCCTCGTTGCGCCAATAACCGTGCATCACCAGCTCGCCGCGCACGAGGATTTCGCCATCCTCGGCGATCTTCACTTCGACCCCGCGCAAGGCCGGGCCGACAGTGTCCATCTTGAGACCAACCTTGGGGCGGTTGCAGCTGATCACCGGCCCGGCCTCGGTCTGGCCGTAGCCCTGAAGCATGGTGAGGCCCATCGCGTCGAAGAAGTTGCCGACTTCGGGGTTGAGCGGCGCACCGCCCGAAACCATCGCCTTGATCCGTCCGCCGAATTTCTGGCGAATCTTGGGACGCAGGGTTTTCTCGACAAGGAAATCCATCGGCTTGTCGATGAGGCGGACCTTGCCCTCCTTGCTGCCCGCTGCGATCTTCAGCGCGGCGTCCATCATGAAGTTGGCGACCTTGCCCTGCTTTTCAACCTGCTTCATGATCCGGGTGCGCAGCACCTCGAACAGGCGGGGGACGACGACCATGATGGTCGGGCGCGTTTCTTCGATATTGCTGGCGAGCTTTTCGAGCCCTTCAGAATAGAAGATTTCCGCGCCCACCCCGATCGGCAGATATTGCCCGCCGGAATGTTCATAGGCGTGGGACAGCGGCAGGAACGACAGGAAGCGTTCGTCCTTGATGCCGAAATCCTCGATCAGCACCTCGGCCGCGCCCGCAACGTTGCACAGGATCGCGCCGTGGTGCTGCATCACCCCGCGCGGGGCACCGCCGGTGCCGCTGGTGTAGATGAGGCAGGCGGTTTCTGACCGTTCGATGCGGGCGATGCGTTCATCCACCGCGGCGCGGGCAGCGGCGGCATCGCCGGCCACAAGTGCGGGCCAATCATGATACTCGAAGCTGCCCGATTGCTTGCGGTGGAGATTCTCGATCCCGATGACGTGCTCGACAAGGCCGGTCTGACCGATCGCACCCACCACCGGAGCGAGCAGCTTTTCATTCGAGACGAACACCGCGCGCGCGCCGGAATTGTCGAAGATATGCGCGTGATCGCGGCGGGTGTTGGTGGTGTAGGTGGGCACGGTGATGCAGCCCGCGGCCATGATCGCAAGGTCCGCAATGCACCATTCGGGCCGGTTTTCGGAGACCAGCGCCACCCGGTCGCCTTCTTCCAGCCCCATGCGGCGCAGCGCCTCGGCCAGCAGGCACACCTGCTCTGCCGCCGAACGCCAGGACTGCGTCACCCATTGGCCGCCTTCCTTGTGGCCGAGGAAAGGCGCGTCGCCCTTCTCGTCAGCGCGCTTGAGAAACAGCGCGACGAGGTTCTGGGCGTTGTCGATGTCCTGCAACAGGATGTGGTCCGCGGGGTTAGCGACCGCACGGGCAGAATGGGGCAGCGTGGGGGAATGCACTGGCAAAGGCTCCTGATCCCTTCGGGCTTTTGTCTCGGGGTTCAGGTGCGACCCCGTTTGAGGCACTGATTAGAGGGTGTGAGCCGTAGCGGCAAGCACCCCAGATGCGGCGATGCGCAGCGCAGACGATCAGGGGGTGACAACGCTCACAAGACGCGGCTCGGTCGCGACCTCCCAGCTGCCATCAGCCCGGCGCCCGAGCGCGTTGGCCTTGATCGGCGCGGGGCCCGTGCGCAGACCGGTATAGCCCAGCTTCGCCAGATCCTCCTGCATCGCCACCAGCGCGGTGCCTTCCTCGATCAGCACGCTATCGCCGAACGCCATCGCAAAGGGCAGCGCCAGCGCGTCCTGTGCGCCGAGCTTGAAATCGAGCACGCCGATGATCCCGCGCGCCACGGTGACGGGGATGGTCGGGCCACCAGCGGCGCCGATCACCAGCACCACCTTGCCCTGTGCATCATAGACCACCGTCGGGGCCATCGACGAACGCGGGCGCTTGCCGCCTTCGACCCGGTTGGCGACCGGCTTACCATCGGCCTCGGGGGTGAGGGTGAAATCGGTGAGTTCGTTATTGAGGTAGAAGCCCCCGAAGTGCAGCCCCGATCCGAACGCCCCCTCGATCGTCGAGGTGTAGCTGACCGCATTGCCGCGCGCGTCCACCACGGAGAAATGGGTGGTGCCTTGCTCCGGCTCCTCCGGCCCGTCTCCGCGTGCGAGCGGCGCGCCCGGCGGCACCCCGGCCTCGACTTTGGCGAGCCGGGTGGCGGGATCGATCAACGCCGAACGCCGGGCGATGTAGCCTGCGTCGATCAGCCCCGCGACCGGGACGGCGACGAAATCGGAATCGCCGGAATACAGCTCGCGATCGGCATAGGCGAGGCGCTGGCTTTCGATGAACAGGTGCCAGAACTGCGGGCTGTCGGGGCCGAGCGCTGCCAGATCGAAGCGTTCAAGCTGGCCGAGCATCTGAGCGACTGCGATCCCGCCCGATGACGGCGGGCCCATGCCGCAGACCTTGTAGATGCGGTAGCGGATGCACACCGGCGGGCGCTCCTTGGCGGTGTAGCCCGAGACATCGGCGGCGGTCATCTTGCCGTCCTGCGGGGTGGCCGCGGCGACATGCGCGGCGAGCGCGGCAGCGGGGGCCGAGCCATAGAACGCCGCTGGCCCTCCGGCGGCGAGCTGGCGAAGGGTGTCCGCGAGTCGCGGCACCTTCACCGTCGTGCCCACCGGCAGCGGTTCGCCATCACCGCCGAAAAACACCGCGCGGGCATCGTTCGATTTGTCGGCCCGGCCCTTGTTGCCCTTGAGCGATTCGTAGAGGCGCTTGTTCATCACGAAGCCGTTATCGGCCAGGGCGATGGCGGGCTCGAACAGCTTGGCCCAGGGCAGTTTGCCATGGGCGGCATGCGCCTTGGCGGCAAGAGCGACATTGCCCGGCACCCCGACGCTGAGGCCGGAGAAGACGCGGGGCTCGCGCCCCAGCACCTTGCCGCTGTCGTCAAGGAAGCGTGTCGGCGTGGCGGCAGCAGGCGCTGTCTCGCGCCCGTCATATGTGACCAGCGCGCCGCTTTGCGCATCCGTGCGCACCATGAAGCCGCCGCCGCCAATGCCGGAGCTCTGCGGCTCGACCACTGTCAGCGCCAGCATCACCGCAATCGCGGCGTCCACCGATGAGCCGCCCTGTGCAAGGATTGCCTCACCCGCCGCAGTAGCGCGGGGATCGGCGCTGCTCACTGCACCCGGCGTGGTCGGCGCGGGATCGATCGTGGCCAGTGATTGCGGTGTGGCGCAGCCCAAAAGCGCAAGGGCGAGCGGGGCGATCAGGGCAGGAAAGAAACGCATGGCCAAGGGTGCTATTCCCTTCCCACCGCTTCGGCAATGCTGCTGAACCCATCGCGCCGCATTAGCCGCTCAAGCCCGCGCGCGATCTTCGCGCCGAGGCCGGGGCCTTCGTAAACCATCGCCGAATAAAGCTGCACGAGACTCGCGCCGGCACGGATACGTTCCCACGCGTGCTCGGCCGTGGCGATCCCGCCCACGCCGACCAGCGGGATTGCGCCCCCGGTGGCCTTGCGGAAATCGCGCAGGCGCTGGGTGGCAAGCGCGCGCAGGGGCGCACCCGAGAGGCCGCCGGTCTCGCCCGCATGATGCGAGCGCAACGCCGGACGGCTGATGGTGGTGTTCGATACCACCAGCGCACCGAGCCGCTTGTCGATGGCGATACGGGCGATCGCATCGATGTCAGCAGGCTCCAGATCGGGCGCGACCTTCAGGAAAATCGGCACCGCACTGCCCGCTTCGTCCCGCGCCGCAATCACCGCATCCAGCAGCCCGGTCAGCGCACTTTCGTCCTGAAGCGCGCGCAGGCCCGGCGTGTTGGGGCTGGAGATATTGACGCACAGATAGCTCGAAACCGGAGCCATCATCCGGGCCATCACCGCATAGTCCGCAATCCGGTCGGCGGAGTCTTTGTTCGCGCCAATATTGACGCCCACGATCCCCGGACGCCTTACCCGCGCCCGCAGGCGTGCCAGCGCCGCCTCGCCTCCGCCATTGTTGAAGCCCATGCGGTTGATCACCGCCTCGTCCTCGACCAGCCGGAACAGGCGCGGCTTGGGGTTGCCTGCTTGCGGCAGCGGCGTGATCGAGCCGACCTCGGTGAACCCGAAGCCAAGGCCGAGCAGCGCGTCGGGCACCTCGGCATCCTTGTCGAACCCGGCCGCGACGCCGACGGGATTGGGAAAGGTCAGTCCCGCCACCTGCACCGCCAGTGTCCCGGCGGGCGCAGGCGCGCGGGCGGGCAAGACCTTAAGGGCACTCAGCGCGAGCCGGTGGCCAGTTTCGGAATCGAGCGCAAAGATCGCCGGGCGAGCAAGACGGAACAGCATGGGTCAAGCGCCTATGCGAGGCCGGCCCGTGTGTCGAGCCTGACCGCCAATCCGCTGACAGGCATGCAGATTGACGCGAACTTACAAGCCGTATGGTGCTTTTGGCGCGGCAAGTGTCGTTTGCATACAATCCTGCCCGGCGGTTCGGATGTAATGCCTCTCCTGCGACCCGAAGGGCTCGGAGCAGCAATGCAAAGAGTTCCTCAACTCAATGGGCGGCGTTCCTTTTCGGAGTGCCGCCCTTTTTTGCACCCTCACCCCTCGCCATTTCACGACTCGACAAGTGCCGATCGGTTGCGCATGAAGACGCAGTTACGGGGACAACCATGTCCCGATGGGTCGCGCCATGCCGAAACAGGGGGCCCTCGCCTTGGCGGGGGGAAGGTTGGTTGTCGTTTCGTACGCGAATGATTGCGCCGCCTGCCGATGCCGCGGGTCTGGTCCACACGTTCTACATCATCGAGACCGACGAACCCCGGATCGATGAGGCTGTGCCCGCGTACTCGGCACAACTGCTCCTGATGGTGCACGGCCGCGTGACCTTCACCTTCGCGGAAGGCAATACGGGTCAGTCTGCGACCGTCTTCATCAATTCGCCGCAGATGCGCAGCGCGCGTTGCGTGCTGGAAGGCCCGGTCCTGCAAGTCGGCGCATCGCTCACCCATGCCGCGTGGCAACGGCTGTCCAATCTCCCGGCTGACGAGGTGCACGACCGGCTGCTGCCTGCCGAGGCGGTGCTGAGCCCGGAGCAGATCGCCGGGCTGGAAGCCGCGGTCGAAGCGTGCCGCGAAGGGCGCATCGCCCCAGAGGCCCTGTGTGCGCACCTGACCGAGGTGATCGCCGCCGCGCCCTATGCGATTCGCGACGACCACGCCGCAGTGGTCGATGCCATCCTGCGCTGGCTGGCAAGCGGCCTCGATCCGGCGATCGCCGATCTCTATGCCAGCGTCGGCGTTTCGCCGCGCCAGGTGCAGCGCATTTGCCGTCGCTTCTTCGGCGTACCGCCCGCACAGGTGCTCAAACGCTTCCGGGCTCTGCGCGCGGCGATGCTGCTCGCTCAGCCCGCGGTCAGTCAGGAACTGCACGACCAACTGATGGCAACCTATTTCGATCAGGCGCACCTGATCCGCGACATTCGCCGCTACACGGGCCGCACGCCGACGCAGTTCCGACGCGAGTCGCTGGTCGCCGGCCTGCTTGATCCGGCCGGGCACGGGGATGCCGGCACGCCCCTGAAATCCGCCGCCGATTGAAGGCGGTCCACTCCACTTGGTGGTTGTAATCAGAACGGTCTGGTCCTAATTGCCAATTCGGACTGATTCCGTCCGAATTGAGAACCGCTCGCAATGCGCTTGTCCAACCTTGCCGATTACGCCGTCATCACGATGTGCCAGGCCGCGCTTCATTGCGGCAACGGGCGCGTGAGTGCGGCTGAGCTTGCGACGGAGACGGGCCTGCCGGTGCCGACGGTGCAAAAGCTCGTCTCGAAGCTGACGGCGGCGGGCCTGCTGCGGAGCGTGCGCGGGGCGCATGGGGGCTTGCAACTGGGGCGCCCGGCGGCGGCGATCACCGTGGCGGACATTGTCGAGGCGATCGAGGGGCGCATCGCGCTCACCGCCTGCATCGATCACACCCCCTGCGATTTCGAGAGCGGGTGCAACATGAAGCCGCACTGGCCGATCATCAACAACGCGCTGCGCGGGGCGCTGGCGGGCATCACCCTCGCCCAACTGCGCGGCCCTGTCGCTCACGCGACGACCATTTCCGAGGACCTCCCGGCATGAGCGAAGAGATCGACATTCAAGACCGTGAGGCCCGCGAAGCGGCGGCCAAGGTCGCCGATTACGAGCATGGTTGGTCGGCCGAGATCGACACCGAATTCGCGCCCAAGGGCCTGAACGAGGACACCGTCCGCTTCATCAGCGCCAAGAAGAACGAGCCCGAATGGATGCTCGAATGGCGCCTCAAGGCCTTCCGCCTGTGGCAGACCATGGAGGAGCCCGATTGGGCCAAGATCGGCTATCCGCCGATCGACTATCAGGACGCCTATTACTACGCCGCGCCCAAGAAGAAGGCGACCATCGCCTCGCTCGACGAGCTCGATCCCGAGATCAAGGCGGTCTACGACAAGCTCGGCATCCCCGTGGCGGAGCAGGAAGTGCTCGCCGGGGTCGAAGGCGCGCGCAAGGTCGCGGTGGATGCGGTGTTCGACAGCGTCTCGGTTGCCACCACCTTCCGCGAGGAACTGAAGCGCGCAGGCGTGATCTTCCTCTCGATCTCCGAGGCGATCCGCGAATATCCCGAGCTGGTGAAGCAGTGGCTCGGCCGCGTCGTGCCGGTGCGCGACAACTACTTTGCGGCGCTCAATTGCGCGGTCTTCTCCGACGGCACCTTCGTCTACGTGCCCGAAGGCGTGCGCTGCCCGATGGAGCTCAGCACCTATTTCCGCATCAACGCCGAGAACACCGGCCAGTTCGAACGCACGCTGATCATCGCCGACAAGGGCGCTTACGTCAGCTACCTCGAAGGCTGCACCGCGCCGATGCGCGACGAAAACCAGCTCCACGCCGCAGTGGTGGAACTGGTCGCGCTCGACGATGCCGAGATCAAGTATTCGACCGTGCAGAACTGGTACCCCGGCAATGCCGAGGGCAAGGGCGGCATCTACAACTTCGTCACCAAGCGCGCGCTGTGCCAGGGGGACCGGAGCAAGGTCAGCTGGACGCAGGTCGAAACCGGCTCGGCGGTGACGTGGAAGTATCCCTCCTGCGTACTGAATGGCGAAGACAGCGTGGGCGAGTTCTACTCGGTCGCGGTCACCAACAATTACCAGCAGGCCGACACCGGCACCAAGATGATCCACAACGGCAAGAACAGCCGCTCGACGATCATTTCCAAAGGGATTTCGGCGGGCAAGTCGAACAACACCTATCGCGGGTTGGTGCGCGTCGGCCCGACCGCGAGCGGCGTGCGCAACTTCACCCAGTGCGACAGCCTGCTGCTCGGCAATCAATGCGGCGCGCACACCGTGCCCTATATCGAGGTCAAGAACCCGTCGGCACAGATCGAGCACGAGGCAACCACCAGCAAGATCAGCGACGAACAGCTGTTCTACGCCATGCAGCGGGGCCTCGGCGAAGAGGAAGCCGTGGCGCTGATCGTCAACGGCTTTGCCAAGGACGTGCTGAAAGAACTGCCGATGGAGTTTGCGGTCGAAGCGCAGAAACTGCTGGCGATTTCGCTTGAGGGTTCGGTCGGATGAAGGCCACCCCCATCATTGCCGTCACCCCAGCGAAAGCTGGGGCCTCGGGCGATCAGGCGCTGCACTTTGCGGCCCTAGGTTCCAGCTTTCGCTGGAATGACGAAGGGGCGATTTCGTTGGAAGGGAGCACAGAATGAGCAATGGCTACAAGGCAGCCCGGGACCGCGTGGTGTTCTGGTGGGGTGTTTCCCTTGGCATGATTGTCGGTCTGCCGCTCATGGCATTGATCGTGATGTGGACGCGATGACCACCCGCAAAACCCTCGCCCTCAATCCCGAGGCCGCCACCGCCGAAGCCCCCGCACTCAAGAAGAAGGGCCGCGGGTGGGAGATTTCGGAGAAGCGGCTCGATGCCCTGCACGAACAGGCGCGTGAGCTGCGCCGCCATTCGTCCGAGGCGCACAAGGCGCTCGCCGCCAAGTTCACCGCGGCCGACATGGGCCGCTACACCTTCAAGCGCCATGCTGTGGTCGGCAGCGCGATCGTCGATTTCAACTGCCACAACTTGGGCCTCGCGCTGGCGATCGACGAGGAGGGGCAGAACGTGCGCCTAGCCACACGCCGCGACAAGAGCCTTGAGAGCGTCGGCATCAAGGTGATGCGGATCGCCGCCACCGATATTCTCACCGACATCGACGCGGTGCTCAAACAACTCACCCTCGTCATGCGCGAGCGGATCGAGGAACGCAAAGCCGCCGCCCGCGCACACAAGGCCGCCAATCCGAAGCAGACCTACGAGCGTCCCAAGCGCCGGAAGGATGAAGGCGGCACCGACCGTTCTGCCGGAACCAACCACAAGCCCCCCCAAAGAACCGGGAGCCGCAAGCCGTGATCCTCGCCACTCTTATCGCCCCCTTCACCCTGCTCCAGTCGGCAGGCGAGGCCGCCATCGCGATCAAGAATGACAACCCGGAAACCTGGACGGTCGAATATCCGCGCCTGATCCAGCCCTTTGTGCAGGATTACCGCCGCTGCCTTGCCATCACTGACCGGCGGATTGCCGGAAAGGCCGATTTCGAGGCGCAGCACGCGGGCGATGTCACCCGCTGCACCAAGGCGCGGACCAAGGCCATCGCCGAAGCCAATGCCGTTCTGGCCGGAGCCAAGACCACGCTCAGCCCCGAACAGGTCGACACGCTGTTCGACAATATCGGCAAGATCCATATCGCCCGCGGGCGCGATCTCGACCTGCAATTCAACGCGCGCCTCGCCGGGGCGGCAGCCGCGACCGATGCCTATGAGGCGAACAAGCCCAAGGGGTTGGTGATCGAATTGCGCGATGCCAGCGTCGTGAAGGCGCGCACCGATCTGACCGCGCCGGCCGCGACCGGCGAAAACACAGACAAGGACGGCGAATAATGCTGATCATCGACAACCTCCACGCCTCAGTCGGCGACAAGCCGATCCTCAAGGGCCTATCGCTGACCGTCCCCGCGGGCGAGGTGCACGCGATCATGGGCCCCAACGGCGCGGGCAAATCGACGCTCACCAATGTGCTGGGCGGCAAGCCGGGATACGAGGTAACTGCGGGCAGCGTGACTTTCCGGGGCGAAGACCTGCTGGCGCTGGAACCGCACGAACGCGCGGCGAAGGGGCTCTTTTTGGGCTTTCAGTATCCGGTCGAAATCCCCGGCGTCTCCAACGTCCAGTTCCTGCGCGAGGCATTGAATTCGCAGCGCAAGGCGCGGGGCGAGGAACCGCTCAGCGGCGGTGAATTCCTCAAACTCGCCAAGGACAAGGCGGGATTACTCAAGATGGACATGGAAATGCTGAAAAGGCAGGTCAATGTCGGCTTTTCCGGCGGCGAGAAGAAACGCGCCGAGATGGTGCAGATGGGCATCCTCGACCCCGCCTTCGCGGTGCTGGACGAGACCGACAGCGGCCTCGATATCGATGCGCTGCGCATCGTCGGTGCGGGGATCAACGCGATCATGCGCAGCCCCGACAAGGCGGTGCTGCTGATCACCCACTATCAGCGCCTGCTCGACGTCGTGAAGCCCGACAAGGTCAGCATCCTTGCCGGCGGCCGCATCGTCGAGACGGGCGGCCCGGAACTCGCCCTCAGGCTTGAGGCCGAGGGTTATGACGCGGTGATGGCGTGACGGTAGCGACCCTCCCTACCCGCCGTGACGAGGCGTGGCGCTATGCCGATATGGATGGGCTGGCGCGGCTTGGCGTTGCGGCGCTGGACCAGTGGCAGGCGATCGATGTGGCCGCTGGCGAGAGCGTGACGCGCTGCCTTGTGGTCGGTTCGGACGCTTCCGAACTGCACCGCTTCCGCGTTCATCTGGGCGAGGGCGCGAAGGCTGCGTTCTTCGTCACCAACGCAGGCGGCGATTACACCCGCGTCGAGGTGGAAGTCCGTCTCGCCCGGGGCGCCCATTTCGAATTCGGCGGCGTCACCATCGGCGGGGCGGGCGTCACCCGCGAATTCGTGACGCAAGTCGTCCATGCCGAGCCCGAAGCGACCTCCAACCAGACTGTGCGCGCAGTCCACTGGGCGGGGGCGACCGGCAACTTTCTCGGCGAGATCAAGGTCGCACGCCATGCGCAGAAGACCGACGCCGCGCAGGACTTCAAGGGCCTGCTTCTCGAAGCCGGGGCGAGCGCCAATGCCGTGCCGCAGCTCGAAATCTTCGCCGACGATGTGAAATGCGCCCACGGCGCAACGGTCGGCGAACTGGACGAGGCTGCGCGCTTCTACATGATGGCACGCGGGCTTGATCCGGCGAGCGCGCAACGGCTGCTGGTGCAGGCCTTCATCGGCGATGCCTTCGTGGCGCTGGAGGATGAGGAGAGCCGCGAAACGCTGCTCGATGCGGCACTTGCGGCGCTGGAGGGAGCCAAGCTGTGAGCCTGATCCTCGCCATCGCGATGGCGCAGGCCCCTGCCTTCACGGGCACCGTGCCGCAGCCCAATGCGCAGCTCGACGCCGCGCATGATTGCCTGCGCGCCGGTCTGGCCGAAAGGCTTGCTGCCAGGGCTCCTGCCCCTGAAGCTGACGAACGCTGGGGCTGGGCGCTTCTGATCGCGGACAGGTGTGAGGCCGAGCTCAACGCTGCGGCGGATTCGCCGGAAGCTGTGCGCCTCTATGCCGAAGTCGCACATGGCACCGTTACCAAGCGGCAGGCGCTCCGGTCTGAGGCGCTCTATTTTGTCGATCGCCTGATCCGCCAGCATTACGAGGCGCAGTCGTGACCGACATCTCAACCCTCGCCCCGCTCGCCGACCTGCGTGCCGACTTCCCCGGCATGGTCGCGGCTGACGGCAAGCCCTGGCACTACCTCGACACCGCCGCCACCGCGCAGAAGCCGCGCGCTGTGATTGACGCCATGGCGCGGGCGCTGGGCGAGGATTATGCGACAGTCCACCGCGGGGTTTACACCCGCTCGGCCGAGATGACGCTCGCTTACGAGGCAGCGCGGCGCACCGTGGCGCACTTCATCGGCGGCACCGAGGACGAGCTGGTCTTCACCCGCGGCGCGACGGAAGCGATCAACCTCGTCGCGCAGACCTGGGGCCGGGCGAACCTGAAGGCGGGGGACCGCATCCTCCTCTCGCAGGCTGAACACCATTCGAATATCGTGCCCTGGCAGATGGTGGCCGGCGAGGTTGGCGCCCACATCGACATCTGCCCGCTGACCGACGACCACCGGATCGACCTCGACGCCGCTGAAGCGATGCTGACCGAGGCGCACAAGCTGATCGCGCTGGGGCATGTCTCGAACGTCACGGGCGCGCTGCTCGATGCAGCCCGCGCTGCCGCGCTGGCGCACAAGGTCGGCGCCAAGCTGCTGCTCGACGGGTGCCAATCCGCGCCGCACATGAGCGTGGATGTCGCGGCGCTTGGCTGCGATTTCTACGTCTTCTCGGCGCACAAGCTTTACGGCCCGACCGGGATCGGGGCGCTGTGGGCGCGGGCGGAACTGCTCGCCGACATGCCCCCCTACCAGGGCGGCGGGGCAATGATCGACCGCGTGACCTTTGCGCACACCACCTATACCAGCGGTCCCCAGCGGTTCGAGGCGGGCACACCGGCGATCACCGAAGCCATCGCCTTCGCCGCCGCCGCCGATTACGTCGCGGCGATCGGCCCTGCGCGCATCCATGCGCACGAGCAGGCGTTGGTAGCAAAGCTCCGCCGCGAATTGGGCGCGATGAACGATGTCACCCTGTTCGGACCCGAGGGCAGCGCCGGGATCGTCAGCTTCGCGCTCGATGAGATCCACCCCCACGATCTCGGCACGATCCTCGATGAAAGCAACGTCGCGATCCGTGCAGGGCACCACTGCGCCCAGCCCTTGATGGATTACTTGCAGGTTCCCGCCACCGCACGCGCCAGCTTCGGTCTCTATTCCACCGAAGCCGATGTGGACGCGCTGCTCGCCGGGATTGCCCGCACCCGCAAGATTTTTGGAAGAGGATGAGAGCGATGGACAGCTCGACCGACAAGCCCCCGCGCGCCCGTGTGCAAGACGCGATCGACAGCGACGCAGAAGCACCCCGCGCCCGCGATTACCTCGACGGCTTCCTCGCCGCCAAGCCCGCTGCCGATGCCGTCGGCGGTGACGGGAGCGACCTTCAGGCGGCGGTGATCGAGGCGCTGCGTGAAATTTTCGACCCGGAAATCCCGGTCAATATCTACGATCTCGGCCTGATCTACGGGGTCGAGGTGGACGACAACGCCGACGCCACCGTCACCATGACGCTGACGACGCCGCATTGCCCGGTCGCGGAATCCATGCCTGGCGAGGTCGAACTGCGCGTCTCCAGCGTGCCGGGTATCCGCGATGCGGAGGTCAATCTGGTCTGGGACCCGCCCTGGGGCCCGCACAAGATGAGCGACGAGGCGCGGCTCGAACTGGGAATGCTGTGAGCGACGCCGCCGCCCTTTCGATCACTCGCGCGGACTACCGCAACGCACACGATGCAGCTGACGTAGTGGCGCTGCTCGATGCCTATGCGCGCGATCCGATGGGGGGCGGTGCGCCCCTCGCCGAGACGACCAAGGCGCGGCTCGCAGGCGATCTGGCGGCGAACCCGCAGGCCTTCTCCCTGCTGGCACGCATCGACGAGAGCGCCGTGGGCCTCGCCAACTGCTTCATGGGCTATTCCACCTTCGCCGCCGCGCCGCTGGTCAATATCCACGATCTTGCAGTGCTGCCCGGCCACCGCGGTGCGGGTATCGGCAAGGCGCTGCTCGCCGCTGTCGAGGCCGAGGCCTTGAAGCGCGGGGCCTGCAAGATCACATTGGAAGTGCTGAGCGGCAATCCGGCGCGGCGCCTTTATGCCCGCGAAGGCTATGGCGACTACCAGCTCGATCCCGCCACGGGGCACGCGCTGTTCTGGCAGAAGAGGCTGACATGACCGAGACGACCACGACTTCTCGCCCCGCCCCCAAGGCTGCTGTTACCCTGACGCCTTCTGCCGAGGCCCGCATCGCCGAGCTGATGAGCAAGGCCCCGGTAGACGCTATCGGCGTCAAGCTGTCCACGCCCCGCCGCGGCTGTTCGGGCCTTGCCTATTCGGTCGATTACGTCACCACCGAGGCGAAATTCGACGAGAAGATCGTGACGCCGGGCGGCGTGTTCTACATCGACGGCGCTTCGGTGCTCTACCTCGTGGGCAGCGTCATGGATTGGCGCGAGGACGATTTCACTGCCGGTTTCGTGTTCGAGAACCCCAACGCCAAGGGCGCCTGCGGTTGCGGGGAAAGCTTCATGGTGTGACGCCTGCCCAGCGCGGGCGCAACGGCGGCCAGGCCGCTATTGCGCCTCTTGTGCGATCCGCGCGAGCAGACGGCTTTCCAGATCGTCGACCTCGCCATCGGCGTCGATCATTTTTTCCAGCCATTCGCTTTCATATTCGGTGACCTTCTCGCCCTCGGCTGCGAGGCTTTCGATATAGGTCTGCGCGGGTTTGGGCTGCTTCTTGCCGAAGACCTTGCCGAAGTGATTGCCGACATGGGGCAACTCGCGGATCACGCGGCCCATGAAGCGCCCGACATTGGCCTGATTATCGGCAACGAAGGCCTCCAGTTCCAGCTTGCGCTCACGCGAGAGCTGGGCGTTCGGCAGGGCAAAGCCCTTGAGGAAGTTGGCCACCCCGTCGATGAACAGGTCGTCCCACTCTGCCGCGTTTTCCTCGGTGAGCGTTGCATCCTTGAGGCGGAACAGCATCTCCGCCTCGAAGCGCGAAACCGCCGCCGGGGCGCAGCCGCCGCTGGCGAAGATCACGCGGCGGATGATGCGGCACTCGGCGGCGCTGATGTGGGTCGCGCTAAGATCGCCGCCATGGCGGGTCGGGCCGGTGCCGGTCAGCACCTCACGCTCGATCTGGCCGAGCACATAATTCTTGAGCCGGTCGGGCACGTTCTCGGCACGCTCGATGATGCGCACCATGGTTTCCAGCTCGACCACGCTTTCCACCACACCATCGGCATCGATCTGCGCAATTAGCCACTCGGCTTCCTCAAGGCTGCATTGCAGGCGCGGCGGCGTGCCGTTCAGCACGAATTCGCCGATCGCCTCGACAAAGAAGTCGCACCATTCCTCGCTGCGAACCTTGAGCGCATCGTTGACCGCAAAGAGCGCCTCGGCCTCCGCGCGGGTGATGATCCCGTCACCCCAGCCTTCGCGGCGCAGCGCAAGCAGTTCCTCGGCGGTAATCTGTCCGTCCGCCGCGGCGCGCTGGGCGATGTCGATGAATTGGGTGGTCATGCCGGTTACGTCCCCTGAAAATTCGGGGCGGTCATGGCACGAACAGGCTTAAGAGCGGGTTACCGCCCTTCGACCTCACGGATGCAGGCCCCCGGATCGGCGAACGCGCCGCCCTGCCGAAGCCGTGCCTCGACATGGGTTGCGGTCGGCTCGGCACTGGCGGAGACCGGGTAGAGATAAATGTCGAGCACGCAGGTTGGGCCAGCGAACTGGAGCTTGCGGGCATCGCCCTCGGCCAGATCGATGCGGGGCGAGCCGAACCGGCGGGTGAGCGCATCGGCCCGCGCACCGATCACGCCGCTGAGCCCGGCTGCACCCATCACCTCGGGCACCACCACAATCGCACTGCGCGGGGCAGAGGCGGGGCGGGCCGCAATGCGCGCCGACGCAGCAGGCTTCCCGCCGCCGCCGGCACAACCGGCCAGCAGCACCGCCGCCATGGCCGCAACCATCCCGCCCGGACGCATCACCGCAGCCCTCCGATCCGGCGCAGCACCAGGTGCGTCCCGGCGGCCACGCCCACCAGCGGCGCGAGCAGATTGAGCAGCGGCACCAGCATCAGCCCCGCCACCATCGCACCCAGGGCAAGGCGCTGAAAGCGCGGCACGGGATTGTCACGCTCAGCCCCTTCGCAGTGCCGCAGCCACGCCATGTCGGTGACCTCGCGCCCGAGCAGCACGGCATTCACGCCGAGGAACACCGCCGCAGGGCCAATCGCGGTAAAGGCCAGCAGCGCCGCCAGTGGCAGCGCCAGCAGATTGTAGCCGATTGCGCGCAGCAGACCCCGGCTCGCCACCGCCACCTCGCGTGGCAGGGGCAGGGGCCGCGCCTTGTGCGCAAGCGCCGGATAGTGCCGCGCCTCGACCGCGGCGACGACCTCGTCCGCGAAGAATTGCAGCACCATCACCGCCACCACCCGGAACAACAGCCAGAAGGCGACCACGCTTGTCACCAGCCACAGGATAATCCCTGCCGTCATGGCCCATTCGTTCGGCAGCACGCTTGCAAACCAATCGCTGCGGAACATCTGTCTGAGAGCGAAATAGAGCCCCGCTCCGGCTGCCGCGAACAGCGCCAGCGTGATGGCAATGCTCTTGACCGCCACCGCGATCACGGCGCGGTCGCCCAGCTGGCCAAAGGCCTTGAGAATGGCGGACAGGACGGCGGACATCGCCGCGACCGATGCGGGGCACAGGCGGCGAAGTCAACGCAGTCATGCTGCGCCGCACACAGATCGCTTGGCGCAGGCGCCGAAGGCGGCTAGTCGCGCCGGCAGACACCCATCCAAGGAAGCCTGCCCGTGACCCAAACCACCCCGCCCCGCTACGATGTCATCGCCATCGGCAACGCCGTGGTCGACGTGATCGCCTCCTGCGAGGAAGAGCTGATCACCGAACTCCAGCTCAATCGCGGCGGCATGACCCTGATCGACGAGGCACGGGCCGAAGAACTCTACGAAGCCATGCCCCCCGCGCGTGAACTTTCGGGCGGATCGGCAGCGAACACGCTGGCGGGGCTTGCAACGCTCGGCCTGCAATGCGCCTTCATCGGGCAGGTCGCCGACGACCAGCTCGGCAAGGTGTTCCGCCACGACATGCGCGCCACCGGCATCGATTTCGACACCCCGGCGCGTGAAGGCGAACCCGCCACCGGCCGCGTGCTGATCTTCGTGACGCCGGATGGCGAGCGCACCATGAACACATTCCTCGGCGCGGGCCAGTTCCTGCCCGCCGCCGCGCTGGATGAAGACCTGATCGCGAGCGGAGCGATCCTCTATCTCGAAGGCTATCTGTGGGACCCGGAAGAGCCCCGCCGCGCGATGCGCCGCGCCATCGAGGTCGCCCGCAACGCCGGGCGCAAGATCGCCTTCACCGCCTCGGAAAGCTTCGTGATCGACCGCCACGGTGACGACTTCCGCAGCATGATCGAGGAAGGGATCATCGACATCCTGTTCGTCAACGAAAGCGAGCTTGCCACCCTGACCGGCGAGGACGATTTCGAAGCGGGGCTCGCCGCGGTTGCGGGCAAGGTGCCGGTGCTGGTCGCGACCCGTTCGGAAAAGGGTGCTGTCGCCATCGCCCACGGCGAGCGCGCCGAAGTGGCCGCGGTGCCGGTCATCAAGGTCGTCGACACGACCGGCGCGGGCGACCAGTTCGCCGCCGGATTCCTGTCTGGCTACGCCAAGGGCGAGCCACTGACCCGCTGCCTCAAGCGCGGCGCGATCTGCGCCTCAGAAGTGATCTCGCACTACGGCCCGCGCCCCGAGGCCGACATGCAGGCGCTGATCGACGAGCGGCTTTAAATCTTTCGCCCGCCCCTCGGGGCGGGCGTCCTCGGTGCTGCTCCAAGCCCTGCGGGCTTGGGCACCTGCGGCTCGGCCGCGTGGCCTCGCGGCTGCTGCGCAGCCGATCAGCGCCACTCGAAAGGCTTGAGGGCGCGGCCTCTTGCCCTATGGCGCGGCGCTATTCGTCGGGCACGTAGCCTGCGTCGCGCAGGGTCACCATATAGGCGGCGATCTGGTCGATCTGCTTGCGGGTCAGCGTGAAATCCATGTCCTCGGGGTAGTTGTGCGCCTCGACAAGCCAGTCGGCGAGCGACTGCTCGGACAGGCCGCGGCGATTGGCAATCGCGGCAAAGCTGGGCGAGCGCGGATTGGGCGACAGGAACGGTGGCTCGACCGCATGGCACCCCCCGCACGCCGCCTCGACAAAGGCTGGCGCACGCGTATCGGGCGAGGGCGAGGTCGCCTTGCCCGACATCGGCGGGGGATTGTCGGTCCCCGGTGTCTGGCAGCCGGTCAGCGCCAGCAAAAGCGCAGCGGGCAGAGCGAAGCGTATCGGGCGGGTATGGGTCATGCTGCCTCTATCCTCCTGCGGGGCGCCGCTTTCCTTGATCGGGATCAATTTTGTGCCGCCGCTTCCCGCGCCACTTCACGCCAGCCGATATCGCGGCGGCAGAAGCCGGAAGGGAAGTGGATCGCGTCAACCGCGGCATAGGCCCGCGCCTGCGCCTCGGTGACGTTGGCGCCGGTCGCAGTCACAGCCAGCACCCGGCCGCCGTTCGCCACCAGCACGCCGTCCTTCAGCCCAGTGCCGGCGTGGAAGACCTTGGCCGCGCCCGGCTCCACCTCCGTGAGTTCGATTGCGCCGCCCTTTTCGGGCGTGCCGGGATAGCCCTTGGCGGCCATGACAACGGTCAGGGCAGTCTCGTCGCCGAGTTCAACCTGCACTCCTGCCAGGCTGCCTTGCGCACAGGCAAGCATCAGCGCAACCAGATCACCGCGCAGCCGCATCATCAGCACCTGGCATTCGGGATCGCCAAAGCGGGCGTTGTATTCGATCAGCCTGGGGCCTTCGCTCGTCAGCATCAGCCCGGCAAACAGCACACCCTGATAGGGGTTCCCTTCCTCGCGCATGGTGCGCACCGTGGGCTCGATGATCTCGGCCATCACGCGGGAGTGCAATTCGGGCGTCAGCACGGGGGCGGGGGAATAGGCGCCCATCCCGCCGGTATTGGGGCCGGTGTCACCGTCGCCCACGCGCTTGTGATCCTGCGCGCTGCCGAAGGGGATGATGGCGGTGCCATCGGTGAGCGCAAAGAAGCTCGCTTCCTCGCCTTCCATGAACTCCTCGATCACCACCTGTGCGCCGGCGCCGCCAAAGCCTCCGCCGAACATGTCGGCGAGGGTCTCTTCCGCCTCCTCGCGGGTCGCAGCAATGACCACGCCCTTGCCCGCCGCCAGTCCATCGGCCTTCAGCACATAGGGCGCGGCAAAGCGGTCAAGCGCGGCGCGGGCCTCCTCCAGCGAAGATGTGCGCACATAACCGGCGGTGGGGATGCCTGCTCGCTGGCACAGGTCCTTGGTGAAGCCCTTTGAGCCTTCAAGCTGGGCTGCGGCCTGCGAGGGGCCGAACACCGGCACGCCCGCCGTCCGCAGCGAATCCGAGAGGCCATCCACCAGCGGCGCCTCGGGCCCGATCACGACAAGGCCGATCTGCTTGTTGGCGCAAAACGCGATCACCGCGCCATGATCGGTCACATCCAGCGCCACGCATTCGGCTTCCTCGGCGATCCCGGGATTTCCGGGGGCGGCGTAGAGTTTGGTGAGGCTCGGGGATTGCGCCAGCTTCCATGCCAGCGCATGTTCGCGGCCTCCCGAACCAAGAAGCAGGATATTCATGGCGCCTCCGCCGACCAGTGATGATGATGCCGGGCTCGTAGCCCGCGTGGCGCAGGGGGACAATGCCCAGCCGCTCACCATCAGCGAGGTTTCCGCGCTGCTGAAGCGCACGGTCGAGGACCGCTTCGGCTTTGTGCGACTGCGCGGCGAGCTTTCGGGGGTGAAACGCGCCGCGTCCGGCCATTTCTACTGCGCCCTGAAAGATGAAGGCGCGGTGATCGACGGGGTGATGTGGAAGGGCAACGCCGCCCGGCTGAACTTCCGCGCCGAAGATGGCCTTGAAGTGATCGCGACCGGCAAGCTCACCACCTATCCGGGGCGCTCGAAGTATCAGATCGTGATCGATTCGCTGGAACTTGCCGGCGAAGGCGCGCTGCTGGCGCTGCTGGAAAAGACCCGCGCAAGGCTGGCGGCAGAAGGCCTGTTCGCGCCCGAGCGCAAGCGCCGCCTGCCGTTTCTGCCGCAAGTGATCGGTGTCGTCACATCGCCCACCGGCGCGGTGATCCGCGATATCCTCCACCGCCTCGCCGACCGCTTCCCGAGCCACGTGATCGTCTGGCCGGTGCTGGTGCAGGGGCAGGGCGCAGCCGATCAGGTCGCCGCCGCCGTGCGCGGGTTCTCCGCCTTGCAACCCGGCGGCCCGATCCCGCGCCCCGACATCGTGATCGTTGCCCGGGGCGGCGGTTCGATCGAGGATTTGTGGAGCTTCAACGAGGAAGTGGTGGTCCGCGCCATTGCGGAATGCTCGATCCCGGTGATCAGCGCGGTCGGGCATGAAACCGACACCACGCTCGCCGATTACGCCGCCGATCGCCGTGCGCCCACGCCGACTGCCGCCGCCGAGATGGCCGTGCCGGTGCGCGCTGACCTCGCCTTCACCCTATCCTACCTCGCCACCCGGCAGCGGCGTGCGGTGTATCGCCCGGTCGAACTGGGGCGGGAACGCCTCGCCGCCCGCGTCCGGCTGCTGCCTCGGCCCGAGAACCTGCTGCAACCGCAGGCGCAGCGGCTTGACGAGCTGTCGGATCGCCTGCGCCGCGCATTGGGAGATCGTTCCGCCAAGGGGCGCGAGCGGCTCGCGGGGGTCGCGTCGCGGCTGTCGCCCAGCCTGCTGGCGCGCAGTGCCGCCGAGGCGCAGCGCCGGCTTGACCGGGCGCGTCTCTCGCCGCAGCTGATCGAACGGCCCTTGCGTGACGGCACGCACCGCCTTGCGGCGCTCAGCCGGGTGATGAGCCAGCTCCACCCCGAAAAGCCGCTCGAACGCGGCTATGCGATCATCCGCAACGCCGCTGGCAAGGCGCTGACGTCCCGCGCCGAGGCTGCGGATGAAGCAGTTCTCCAGATGCAGTTTAGCGACGGTGTGCTTTCGGTAAGCCCGGCTGATGGACCGCCGCCGCCCGCGCCGCGATCTGCCACGGTTCCGGGGCCGCCGCGCAAGCGCCCCTCCGCATCATCCCCTGCCCAAGATGATTTGTTCGGTTGATCGCAGAGTGCTATTAGCGGTGCCATGCTGATGACTCCCTCCGACAAGGCCGCCAAGCTTTATTACGGCCCCTCCAGCTTTCGCGTCCTGCGCCCGGGCAGCCATGTCCTGTGCGCGGTGACCGGAGAGGCGATCCCGCTGCCCGAACTGCGTTACTGGAGCGCCGAGCGGCAGGAGCCCTATGCCTCGCCCGAGATTGCGACCCGCCGCCTGCTCGGCCTCGCCTGACCGCGCTCACCGATGAAGCCCGCAGCCCCCCGCGCGAGGCGGCTGCCGCGCGCGCGCGGATGGCGTCTGCTGCTGATCGCGCTGGTGGCGGCGGGCCTTGCTCCGGGCACCTTTGTGCGCACCGATATCGGCAATCGCACCGATCCGGCAGTCGTGACCATCACCCCATTGGCGGACCGCAACGGCGTTTCGGGCGATCTGGCGCTGACGGGGGTGTGGGAGCTCGGTTCGGCGCATAGCTGGTTCGGCGGCTTTTCGGCGCTGGTCGCGGGGGAAGGCCGATCGCTGGTGGCCGGGACCGATCGCGGCTTTCTGTTCGATCTCGACCTTGCCAGCGAAACCCCGCGCCCGGTTGAGCGCAGTTTCCGCTTCGTCGGGGCGCGCAGGGGGCCGCGTGCGGAAATCGTCGATCTTGAATCGCTTGCCCGCGATCCGGCAACGGGGACGCTGTGGGCGGGGTTCGAAAAGTACAATCTCGTGATGCGATTCGCCCCGGACGGCACCCGCACGCGGCGGCGCCTTGCGGCGATGGCCCAGTGGAGCGAGAACAGCGGCCCGGAAACAATGGATCGCCTCAGCGACGGGCGCTTTCTGGCCATTGCCGAAGAGGCCGAGGACGGCAGCGACACCGCGCATGAGGCGCTGCTCTATCCCGGCGATCCGCTGGGCCCGCGCAAGCCGCTGGCCTTCCGTTTCATCGCGCCTGCCGGCTATGATCCGGTCGATGCGACGCAGGTGCCCGGCGGGCCGGTGCTGATCCTGCTGCGGCGGGTGGAATACGCCCTGCCCGCGCGCTTCGACACCGCCATCGCCATCGCCGATCCGGCCGCCATCCGCAGCGGCAAGCCATGGCGGGCCCGCATCATTCAGCGCATAACCGGCGGCATCTTCGCCGACAATTTCGAAGGTATCGCCTTCGTCGCCTCAGCCGATAATCCCGCAAGGGGAAGCATCTGGGTGATCAGCGACGACAATTTCTCGGTGTTCCAGCGCAATCTGCTGCTGCGATTCGCCTGGCCGGGGTGAGACCCGCATCGGCCTGCCGCACAACGAAAAAGCGCCCGGATGCCCCGGACGCTTGATCGATTCGGCAATACGGATTGTCTCGCCCCGAAGGGCGGCAGAGGTCAGGCCGCGGCCTGCGCCTTGATCAGCTCACGCTTCACCTTCTGCGCGTTGGCCGAGAGCTTTTCGTCGCTGGTCTTGAGCAGCCAGTTGTCCAGACCGCCATTGTGCTCAACCGAGCGCAGGCCGTGGGTCGATACGCGGAACTTGAAACTGCGCTCCAGCTTTTCGCTCATCAAGGTCACGTTCTGCAGGTTGGGCAGGAAAACGCGCTTGGTCTTGTTGTTGGCGTGGCTCACATTGTGGCCGACCTGGCGGCCCTTGCCGGTCAGTTCGCAGATGCGCGACATGGTGTGTCTCTTCTCGTAAAAAGCGGGTCCAGGCTCAGGCCCGGACAAGGAAAGCGGCGCGCATAACCGGCAAGGTGCGAATCGTCAAGCAAGTTGCGCCCCTGGCCCGTTCGGCCCGGCCCGTGTGGCTAACTCATGTAATGGCCGCAAGACCTCTTGTCGCCTGCAATTGCCATCCGACCTTGCCAAAAAGTGGCGGCGCAGGCCCCTGCCCGCAGGGTGAGGCGACAAGGAGAACGAGAATCATGAAACGCATCATCATCACCAGCCTTATCGCCCCCTTGGCAATCGGCCTTGCCGCGTGCGATGTGGATCAGACCAAGGAAGCCGAACTGCCCGAAGTCGAAGTGAAGGGCGGACAGGCGCCGGAATTCGATGTCGAGACCGCCGAGGTCGAGGTCGGCACCCAAGAGAAGACGATCGAGGTCCCCGATGTCGATGTCAAAATGCCCGATGATGCCGAAGGCAAGCCCGTCACCGGCGACGAGTGATTGTGCGCGGGTGCGCCGGGCATGAGCGCGAAGCCGTTCCGCAGCTTCATGCCCCGTGCGCTCGCTGCCGCCCGGGCTGCGGCCACGGCAGGGGAGGTGCCGATCGGGGCGGTTATCGTGAAGGACGGCGCGATCATCGCAGAGGCGCACAATTCGCCCCGCACCGACCATGATCCCACCGCCCATGCCGAAATCCTCGCCATTCGCCGCGCTGCCAGGGTGCTGAGCGACGAACGCCTGACCGGGTGCGAGCTGTGGGTGACGCTGGAGCCCTGCGCGATGTGTGCAGGCGCCATTGCCCATGCCCGCATCGCCCGGCTCTATTATGCCGCCAGCGATCCCAAGGGCGGCGCGGTCGAGCATGGCGCACGGGTGTTCGACCAGCCTCAGTGCCTGCACCGCCCCGAGGTCTATTCCGGCATCGGCGAAGAAGACGCCGCTGCCCTGCTCAAAGGGTTTTTCCGCGAGCGGCGTTAAGCCTCCGATATGGCCCGGCAGATCGGGTTGGCAGTCGAGAGGGCGCAGCAGATGATGATTTCATGGCGATGGGCCGCAGGCGCAACCTTGCTGGCAGTGCTGGCAGGCTGCGGCGGGGAAGATGGCGGCACGCCGACCCCGACGCCCTCTCCCAGTCCTTCGCCCACACCCACGCCCACACCGCCGCCCGGCGGCTATGTGCAGACGCAAAACATCACCTACGCCAGCGGCGCGACCGCGACGGGCGCCCTGCCGCTGCAACTCGATCTCTATCGCCCCGAGCTTGCCTGCCCCGCCCCGCGGCCGACCGTCATCTATGTCCACGGCGGCGGATTTGTCGGCGGAAGCCGACGCGGCGGCAATGTCGATGCCATCGCACAGGCGCTGACAGCGCGGGGGATCAACCTGATTTCGATCTCGTACCGCTTGCAAGGCAACAATCCGGTCATCGGCCCGGAGTTCGCCGCTTTCGAGCGCGATTTCCTGGCGCTCAACACCACCGAGCCTCCCGCCCGGGTCACCGCCTTCACCGCTGCGGTCGAGGATGCCACCACAGCCTTGCGCTGGGCAGCGGATAATGCCGCGACCTATTGCATCGACCCGCAGCGCTTCGGCCTGTGGGGCGGATCGGCGGGGGCCTTCACCGTGATGCATGTCGCCTACACCCTCGATGAATACGCCATTCCCCGCCCGCCCGTGCGGGTCGCGGTCGATTACTGGGGCGGGCATTTCCGCGTCGCCGACATGGAGGCGGGCGAGCCGCCGCTGTTCGTGATGCATGGCACCGCCGACAGCACTGTGCCCTATGCCCGTGCGATCGAGCTGACCAACCGGGCGCAGCAGGCAGGCGTGCCCTTCACGCTCTATTCGATCATCGGCGGCGAGCACGATTTCAACGGCAGCGGGTTCTTCGTGTTGACGGTCGACGGGCAATCGATCGCGGACAAGACGGCGATCTTCATCGACGCTCACATGCGCGCAGACGGCATGCCCGTGTACGAACGCCGGGACATCCCGCGCTGAAGCTTTGTCCGTCGATGTTTCACGTGAAACATCGCCGGGGCCGGGTCGTGCGAGGGGTCAAGGGCGGGGCAAGACGGGGTCTGGAGGGGGGCAAGCCCTGGTCTGGCCGCCATCTGGCGTGGGCGAGCGTCCGGTTCGATCTGGCGCGCACAGCTTCGGGCAGGCTCGCGCCGTGCATGCTAAGCCAGACCTGCATGGACCTGGGTTGACACTGTCAACCTTCGCGCTATCCCGTTGACAGTGTCAACTTCCGGGAGACTCGCGCAATGATGGCCCGCACGCAGAAAAGCGCCGGCATCGATCTGCGCGAGGCCTGCCTTGCCGAAGCGATGGCGATCATCAACACCGCCGGGGTGGAACGGCTCAGCCTGCGCGAAGTGGCGCGCCGCATCGGGGTATCGCATCAGGCGCCCTACCGGCACTTTGCCAGCCGCGATCACCTGCTGGCCGAAGTGGTGCGCCGCGCCTATGCCGATTTCGCCGCCGCTCTGCGCGCTGTGCCCTGCACCGACGATCCGGCGGGCGATGCGCTGGCGATGGGCTTTGCCTATGTTCGCTTTGCTCTCACCGAACCGCTCAAATATCGCCTGATGTTCGGCGGCAGCCTGCCCGATCCCCATGCCCATCCCGACATGATGCACGGCGCCCGCGATGCCTTCGAGGTGCTGCGCACCGCGCTGGCGCGGGTGCCCGAAGCGCGCGGAGAGACGCCCGACCGCGAGGCGATCGACAGCGAGGCGCTGTTCGCATGGTCGAGCCTGCATGGCGTGGTCAGCCTGCTGCGCACCGACGCGATGGGCACGCTCGATCTGGCACCGGGCGCGCGCGAAGCCTTCGTGATGCAGGCCTTGCAGCGGATCGGGGCCGGTCTGGGGATCGCCAGAAACACAGAGGGAGGGCCTGCATGAGGCACATCATGAAAGGCCGCTGGGCCGCGCAGACCGACGAGGAATTCGTCGTCTTCATCATCGGCATGCGGATCAACCGCTGGTGGATGGTGCACCGCTGGCTGCCTCCGATCCGGGCGATGGCGGCGATGCTGCGCGAATTGGCGATGAAGCCGGACCTCGGCTACCTTGGCAGCAAGACATGGTTCGGGCGGACCATTGTCGTCATCCAGTACTGGCGATCCTTCGAGGCGCTCGAAGCCTATGCCAAGGCGAAGGACCACGAACACCTGCCCGCCTGGGCCGATTTCAACCGCAAGGTCGGCGATGACGGGACAGTCGGTATCTATCACGAAACCTATCGCATCGCGCCCGGCCAGTTCGAGGCCCTGTTCGTCAACATGCCGCCGACCTTGCTGGGCGATTGCACCACGCTGATCCCGGCGAAGGGCCGCATGGCGAGCGCAGCGGGCCGCATGGCGCAGCCAGGCGCGAGCGATGCTGCGGCGGGCGGGCTTTGACCGATGGGCCCGTCTGACGCCGATGCGGCGGCGATGGCCCGCCCACCGGACCCTGACACCCCGACCATTGCCGCGCTGACCGCCCGCGTCACGGAAGCGCTGGCCATGGCCGATGCGCTCGGCCTCGGCTTTGTCGGCATCGACCTGTGTTCGGCGCTGGAACGGCTGAAGGATATCGCCGCCGGGGCCGATCGCCGCGACTATTGATCGCACGCAGCGGGCGGCACGCGCCTTACAGCCCCCGCCAGATCTTCGCGGGCGCATTGTCGCTGGCGCCGCGCCGGGCGGCGGGGCAGGGGGCGGGACGGAAGCGGCGGGAATAGCACAGGCGCAATTCCTCCAGCCAGCCGCGCGCGTTCAGTTCAACCCCCACCGCGCTTTCCGGCCATTCGGGGTTGGCATCGGCAAAAGCGGCACGAATGCGCCCGGCGGTGAGGCCTTTCTCGCGGCTGATGCGGTCATAATCGGGCAGGCGCAGCCCGCCGTGAAGGATGCGGATGACCTTGAGATAGGGCTCCGGGCGCGGGACCATGCAGCTGCCGTGCTTGGCCCATTGGCGGGCCACCAGCCGCTCTGACGGCATCAGGCACATCGCACCGCGCACCTCGGCGGGGGTCGGCGCGGCGCGGGCGTTGCACCACTGTGGGTAGCCCTTGGCGCCTTCGGGCCACAGCCCGTGCACCACAAGGCCGAAGCTCCCCTGATCGCCGCTGCATTGCATGGCGTGAGCGGGTTCATCTGCGCGGGTGCGGCAGAACTCGGGGCTCCAGCTCAGCGCGAGGGTGTAGCCGGTAACCGCAGCCTTGCGCGCCGGGCCATCGGGAGTGACCTTGGGCACGGCCACGGTCTGCGGCAGACGGCACTGATAGGCCTGCGCCTGCGCGGCGGCGGGCAGGGTCAGCGCAAGCGCGGCCAGAAGGCTATTCGAACACCGCAGGGTCCACGCCTCCCCGCTCGGCAAACCAGCGGTTGCTGGCGGAGGTGAACAGCATCACCGCGGCGAACAGGCTGAGCAGCATCGCCGCCCACCACGCCGCGCCGACCAGCGGCTCCCCCGCCCCGCCCCCGGTGATGAAGCGGTGTCCTTCGGGGAGGTTGAGCAGTTTGACCACCACCATCACCGTCACCATCCAGCGGGCAAAGCGGACAGCGGACAGCCACACCATCGCAATCGGGATCAGCGCGATCGAAAGCCGCGCGCTCAGCGTCACGATCGCCGCATCATGGGTCCAGTCGATCTGCGGCAGGCTTGCGCGCATGCTTGCCAGATAGGCGGGGATGTCCTGCATCCCGTCAAGAAAGATGAGCAGCGCCGCTGACAGGAACGCGGCGGCGAAGATGTTGATGCTGATCGGCCGGTTTCGCGAAAGCGGGATCATGCCGGGGTGAAATCCAGCCCGATGTCCGCCGCGGGCGCGCTTTGCGTGAGCCGCCCGACCGAGATGTAATCGACCCCGCTCGCGGCCTTGGCGGCGATGGTATCGAGGTTCACGCCCCCGCTCGCCTCGGTCGGCACGCGGCCCGCGACCATCTCGACCGCCTGCGCCAGCGTGCCTGCGTCCATGTTGTCGAGCAACAGGTGATGCGCGCCCGCTGCCAGCGCAGGTTCGATCTGGTCGAGCCGGTCGACCTCGCAGATGATCTTTTCGACGCCCGCCTCACGCGCGCGGCGCACCGCCTCGGCCACGCTGCCAGCCACGGCCACATGGTTGTCCTTGATCATCGCCGCATCCCACAGGCCCATCCGGTGGTTCTGCGCGCCCCCCTGCCGGGTGGCGTATTTTTCGAGGAAGCGGAGCCCCGGAATCGTCTTGCGGGTATCCAGCAGCGTGCAGGCCGGATTGCCGCCGGGGCCGCGCATTGCAGTGACATAGGCCTGCGTCAGGGTGGCGATGCCCGAAAGGTGCTGGACGATGTTCAATGCGCTGCGCTCCGCCGTCAGCAACGCCCGCGCGCGGCCCGCGATGCGCATCAGATCGGTGCCCGCCGGCACCTTGTCGCCATCATGGACGAGCATTTCGATCGTGCATTCGGGATCAAGGTGCCGGAAGAACGCCTCGGCCAGCGGCAGCCCGGCAACCACGATCGCATCGCGGCTGTCCATGACGCCGGTAAAGCGCGCCTCTGCCGGGATAACGCTGTCGGACGTCACATCCCGCCCGCCGCCGGGGAGGCCCTCCCCAAGGTCCTCCGCCAGCGTTGCGCGGATGAAGGCGGCAAGGTCGAAGCCGGGGAGGGTGAAGGTGGTCATAGGGTCGAACACATCCCACAAAAATCTATTGCACGCATTGAGTTATCTCCATAGCTCCTTCGCTTCGCCAATCCATACTGGGGCTGGCAAACAGCGGGGATCATTCATGGCAACACAGGAATTCGGAAGCGCCGGCGGGCGGCTTTCGGATCAGCAGAAGATGCTGATCGAACAGCGAATTACGAACGAGAAGCCCAGCACGGGCGCGGCTTACGTGCTGTGCATTTTTTTCGGGGCATTCGGGATCCATCGTCTCTATCTCGGAGAAAAGGGGACCGGGATCATCATGCTCATTCTGGGCCTGACGCTCGTCGGTCTCCTGATCACCGGACTTTGGGCCTTCATCGATCTGTTCTTGATCCCCGGCATGATCCGCAAGCGGATTGACGAGACCCGCCAGCGGCTGATGATCGAGGCCATGGCATGAGCAACCGCGGGGCTTGAAAGCGTCAAGCCCCGCGGGGACGCATCAATGCACGAAGCGGGCCACCACATCGCGATAGGAACGCGAGACCTTCACCTCGGCGCCGCTTTCCAGCACCAGGAAGCATTCGCCGTTGGTGTGGGGCTTCACCTGACGCACCAGATCGAGGTTGACGATGGTCGAGCGGTGCACGCGCTGGAACTTCCTCGGGTCGAGACGGCGTTCGAGGTCCTTCATGGTCTCGCGCAGCACCAGCGAATTGTCGCCGGTGGAAATGATCATGTAATCGCCCGCAGCCTCGATATGCTCGATGGTGTCGACTTCCACGCGGAAGATCTGGCCGCGGTCCTTGACGTTGATGAGCTTTTCGAAGCGGTCGGCGCTTTCGGTCGGGGTCGCAGTGGTTTCCACGAAGTCCGCCGCGCGTTCGGGCGCGATTTCCGAGAGCACATCGAGCAGTTGCCCCGCATCCTCGGCGGATTTCTTTTCGGCAAGGCGCTGGCGCACGCGTTCGATGGTGTCGGCGAGCTTCTGTTCGTCCACCGGCTTCATCAGGTAGTTGACGGCATTCGCTTCGAAGGCGCGGATCGCGTGTTCTTCATAGGCGGTGACGAACACGAACAGCGGCGGTTCGATCTCCATCACACCCTTGACGACGGAGAAGCCGTCAAAGCCGGGCATCTGGATGTCGAGGAACACCAGATCGGGCTTCTCGGTCTTGATCTTGCGGATCGCCTCACGCCCGTTGGCGCAGGTGTCGATGATCTCAACGTCCTCGAACGGCTGGAGCCGCAGCTGGAGGCCCTGGATGGCGAGCTTCTCGTCGTCGACAAGGATGGTTCTGATGGTCATGCGGTTTTTCCGATGGTTTTAGGGGGGTTGAGCGGGATGATATTGTCGCCCCCGCCACTGGTGGCAGTCCCGGCTGCCACGGCGGATATTGGCCCTTCCCCGGCTTTGACAGCGCGGGTGAAGGGGATCTCGATCAGCACGGTGAAGCCGCCCCCAGCTTCGGATCTTGTTTCGAACAGGTGATTGTCGCCATAGGCCTGCGCCAGACGGTTGCGGATGTTGGCCAGACCGACTCCGGTGGAAACCGGCCGTCCCGGCACAGGTGGTGCCGCAGGATCGCGGGGCGTATCATCCGCCCCCGGCCCGGTATCCTCCACCGTCAGCCGCAGCCGATCCCCGATCACCCGCGCGGTGAGTGAAATCTGCGCGCCTTCTTCCTGCGGGCTGACGGCATATTTGATCGCGTTTTCAACCAGCGGTTGCAGCAGCATCGCCGGGAGCTGTGCCTGAAGCGCGGCATCCTCGATTTCGAAATGGGTGCGCAGCCGTTCTTCGAAGCGCATCCGTTCGATATCGAGGTAAAGCTGGAGCGTCTCGATTTCCTGCGCCAGCGTAACCTGACTGCCGGGCTCGGCAATCAGGGTGTGCCGCAGGAACCCCGAAAGGCGCGTCAGCATCGCATTGGCGGGCTCTGTCTGCTTCAGCAGCACCAGCGTGCTGATGGAATTCAGCGTGTTGAACAGGAAGTGCGGGTTCAGCTGATAGCGCAGCATGGCAAGCTGCGCGGCAGTGGCCTGCGCTTCCAGCCGTTCCAGCCGGTCGGCCTGCTGTTCCACCGTCAGGAAGAAGTTGATCGCGTAATACAGCGCGCTCCACCCGCCCAGCAGAGTCATCGGCAGGTAGAGCAGGCCGATCAGGCGCTGCACGAAGCTGTCGCGACCGCCGCCCGTATAGACCCCCTGCACCCAGGCATCGATCGAGGCGTGGAGCAGCACCGCCACAAACAGCACCAGCGCGGTCACCCCCCAGGTCACCAGCGGCTGCTGGCGGATCAACTGGCGGTAGATCACCGAAAGGATCAGGCTGATCGAAAAGCCGGTAATGGTGGTGACAAGGATCAGCGCAAGAACCGCAAGTTCCTGCTTGTTGGCCAGCGCCGAGACCGCGCGCAGCATAAACGCTGCACCCCAGCCCGCCAGCTGGAGGTTCCAGAACGCCCGGTTCTTGCTCGCGAAGAACGGCGCCGCCTGGATCTGGAGCACTGCCATAGAATGCCGGTCTAACGCATTTCGTCGCAATGGGCACTTCTAATCAGTCGCGCCAACGCGGCACAGCCACGTTTCAGCGTGTGCGTTTGGGGGCAAGGCCGCCTTCGGGTTCGATTTCCCGCCGGAAATGCCGCGCCCAATCGGCCTTGCCCTCAGCCGCCAGACGGGCGCGCACCTCGGGGACTTCGTCGGCGATCATGGCGGCGCGCTCGTCCCAGCCATCATGGGTGCGGCGCATCTTGAGGCCCGCATCGTTTTCCCGGCCCCAGCGCGTCATCCAGCGCACCCCGACTTCGGGATCATAGCCCGCATTGGCGATCAGCCAGGGCACCAGCCGGTCAGCCTCGCGCTCGATCCGGCGCACGTTCCGGTCGCGGCGGCCATTGCGATCGAGCCATGCATCGTGGCCCAGCACATTATGCGCCAACTCGTGCGCCACAGCGGCGGCAAATTCGGGTTCGTCATAGGCGAAATTGGCCGAGGCGATGCCGAACATCACCCGTTCGCCATCGGCAAAGACGCGGTCTTCATTGGCAAAAAGCTCGAAACGGCTGGCGCAGACCTCGACCGGCACCACCCGCGCCTCGCCCCCATCGGCAAAGGTGATGGTGATGGCCGTGCGCACCGCCAGTTCGCTGTCGATCCAACCGTGCACGGCGGCAAGGCGCTGCCATTCCATGCGCTCATGGGCGGGGGCAAAGCTGTTGGGATCATATTGCCCGACCTTCACCACCTCGCGGTTGCGGGTGAAGGCGCCCGAAAGCGCGGCGGGCGAGCCTGCGGCGGCGCTCTGCACCGCGAAATCGCGGCTCAGCCCGAGCGCCTTGCGCGCCACATCCGGCCCGCCGTAACTTGCCATATCCTGCAATTGCAGACCGATTGCGGGAATCGCTCTCGGACAGAAGGCCGCATTGGCGCGGGCAAGCCGCCAGCCGGCATCCTGAAGGCGCTGGTTGATATCGTGGTAGCGGGCAATCGCGGCGCGCTCGGCGGCGTAATCGATGGCGGGCGTGGCGGTCTCGGCCCCGCTAACGGCGGGGGCGCCAGCCAGCAGGGCGGCAAGCAGCAGCGCGCGCATCATCGGCCCCTCAGCCCGCCGGATCGGCGGCGGCGAGCGCCTCCTTGAGCCTGTCGTAACCGACCGCGCCGCCCAGCGGGGTCTTGCCCGCAATCCATGCCGGCGTGCCGGTGAAGCCCAGCGCGCGGGCATTATCGAGGTTCTTCGCAATCTCGTTCGAGACCGCATCGGAGGCCGCATCGCGCTGCGCCCGCTCCATATCGAGGCCCGCGGCCCTCGCCGCCGCTTCGACATCGTTCATCGCGAACATCGCGTCATGGAAGGCGCGATACTTGCCCTGAAGCCCCGCCGCCAACGCCATGCGCGAGGCAACGTCGCTGCCTTCGAAAATCGGCCATTCGCGGATCACGACCTTCAGATCGGGGTCTTCGGCGATCAGGCGTTTCACATCCTTGAGGCTCGCCTCGCAATAGGGGCAATTGTAATCGGTGAATTCCACCAGCACGCGCTTGCCGCTGGGATTGCCGAGCACGACGCCGGGAAACTCCTCGAACACCTCAGCCCCCATCTTGGCAAGGCGCTTGCCCGCTTCCTGTTCCTCATAGGCCTGTGCCATCTGGGGCAAGAGGTCCGGGTTGCCGAGCAGGAAGCTGCGGGTGCGGTTGTCCGCAAGGCCCGAATAAGACCACAGCGCCGCGCCCAGAAAGCCGAACGCCAGCGCCAGCAGCGCGGTCAGCAGGGTGTGGCGCAGGGTCGATGGTGCAGGATCGGTGGACATGCTTGCCTCGTTAGCGGGAGATGCGCCGGGGCACTAGCGCCGGTTCTTCACCCGCTCCAGTTCGGCGCGGGCTTCCAGCGCCACATCCTGCGCGCGGATCCAGTCGGGCGAGCCATAAGGCAGGTAAGCCTCCGCCGCCTGCGCATTGGCGAGCGCCTGCGGGTAGAGGCGGTTCATCACCTGCTGTTCGGCACTCGCCAGCCGCGCACGGGGAATGTCGCCGCGCGCTTCGTAGACAACGCCCAGCTGATACCACGCGAAGGGATTGTAACGATCGCGCTGCACCGATGCGCGCAGCACGCTTTCGGCCTCGGCGAAATAGGTGCGGTCCTCGGTCGCGATCAGGGCGTGGCCGAGCATCCCGGCGATCAGGGGATGCGCGCGGGTCAGTTCGGTCGCCCGGCGCAGCGGGACCAGCGCATCCTTGGGGCGGCCGGATTCGAGCAGCACTTGCCCCTTGAGTTCAAGGAACCACGGATTGTCCGGCTCACGCGCCAGCAGGGCATCGGTCTCGGCCAGCGCCAGATCGACGCGGGCGTCCTTGTGATAGGCATAGGCCCGCGCATAGCGGGCGGGCACGCTGGTGTCGGCGGGGGGATAGGTGGCGATCGTGCGGTGCGGTTCGGAAAGATAGCCGTACAGCTTGGCGCGGGCGCGCACGAAGCGTTCCTGCAATTCGGGATCGGGCTCCGCGTTCCAGGCCGGGTCTTCCTCCAGCAGGCCGCGCAGCACCTGAATACGGTCGCCGGTCAGCGGGTGGGTGCGGCCATAGGCGGATTCGTCGGCCTGGCTGTAACCGGCGCGGATTTCATTGCCGCGCAGCCGCTCGAAGAACTTGATCATCCCCTTGCCGCTGATCCCCGCGCCCGAAAGATAGCGCACGCCCGCAAGGTCGGTGGCGGCTTCCTGATCGCGGTTGAAGGACAGGAAGCTGCCCATCGCGGCCTGTTGCCCGGCGGCGATGATCCCCATCCCCGCCTCGCCCGCGCCCGCCAGCGCCGCGCCGACACCCAGCAGCAGCGACAAAATCGAGATGCCATTGGCCGCCTTGGTCCGTTCATTGAAGCGCACCACGTGCCCGGCCGTGATGTGGCCCAGTTCATGCGCCAGCACGCCCTGCACCTCGTTGGCGGTTTCGGCGGCGTTGATGAGGCCGGTGTGGACATAGATCACCTGCCCGCCCGCGACGAAGGCATTGATCGAATTGTCGTTGATCAGCACCAGCTCGACATTGCCGGGCTCAAGCTCGCTCGCCTCGATCAGCGGGGTGGCCATGTCGAGCAGCAGCCGCTCGGTCTCCGCATCGCGCAGGATCGATTGCGCGGTGGCCGGATGCGCGGCGAACAGCAGGCTCGCCAGCAGCGCGAGGCAACAGGTCAGAGGATTGGGACGACCGCGCATTGATAACACCCTACCGGACTCGCGCCTGAACGCAAACTGAAGGGTGGACAGGTGGGGCGGCCAGAGCTTCCTGACGGTCTGCGCCGCGCATCAGCGCGACATCAGGATCACCCCGCGATTTTGCGCGCAGCGCGTTCGATCTGGGCAATATCCTCGGGGAGTTCCGCAAGGATTTCCGCACAGCCGATTTCGTCGCGGCGGATCAGAACCAGCGCGAATTCCGGGCCGGCCCCGTCCAGTTCCTCAAGGCTGATCGCCTCCAGCGCGCGCAACTGCGCGGCCAGCGCCTCGCGCACGGCAGCGGCATCCTCGACCGGCTTGCCCTGTTCCTCGCGGCGCAGGCGGCGTTCGGCCTTGACGATGGCCTTCACCCCGCCGTCGGTCTCGGCAAGGAAACCTGCCAAGGCCCCGCGGCCAAGTTTCAGGCGGTGCGCATGGGTCAGCACCGCCGCATATTCCGTGAGGCGCGTCTTGTCGTAATCGTGCCCGAACACCAGCTTGACCACAGGAGTCATCGGTGCGCGTTCCTGCACGGTCAGACCGGCATCCTGAATCAGTTCGGCATAATCGTCCGGCGCGGCCTGCGCAGCGAGGCTGAAGTCATAGGCGCGGCTGACAGCAGCATAGAGCGCGCTGCGGCTGCGATCTTCCGTGCTGTCGGCAGCGCGGGCCAGTTCGCGGGCAGCGGCGAGGCAATCGTAAAGGCCCGCGTCATCGCCAAGATCGCTGCCACAGGGCGCGATCGCCTCGGGCGCTTCGTCCCCGGCCGTTTCGAACACCGGCTCGGGCTCGGGTTCGGGCGCGACGTAAGGCTCGAAGGTGGCATCGGCCTCGGCATCGACTGCGGGCAGGGGTTCGAAACCGTAATCCTGCTCCGCGGCATCATCGGCCAGCGGCAGCGGCTCGTAGGCGGTCAGGTCGATCGCCTTCTTGGCCGGCGCCTCGATGTAATCGGCGAGGCTGGCAAAGTTGTAGCCGGGCAGGTCGCCCTCGCCTTCATCCTCGTCGTATTCTTCCTCGTCATCGAGCGCATACTGGCTGAAATCAGGCAGGCCGAGATTGTCTGCCACATCGTGATCGGCTGCGGCAAAATCGACGGCGAAATCATCATAGGCCGGCGCGCTGGCATCGGCATCGGCTTCATGCGCGGGCGAATCCGCCCAGTCGGTGACCGGTTCGGCCGCACGCGGCGCAAGCTCACCGGAAAGCTCAAGATCGCTGCCAAGTTCCAGCGCCTGATCGATTTCGAGCAGCAGTTCATCGGCGGTCAGCTGGTCGGCCATCTCCTTCCAGTTGATCACCCCATAGATGAAGTCGATCGTCTCGTCGTTGCTGGAAAAGGGCAGCAGGATCCCGCGATACAGGATCGCGATCCCGGCGTGATTGACGAATTCCGCCTCAAACCCGATCGGCGCCTGATTGGCGAGGATCTGCATGTAGTGATCGGTGATGCGACTGAGCAGCGAACGCGGCGGCACATCCGACAGGCGCGTGATCACGCCCTGCCCGCCGCATTCCTGCGCCAGCTTTTCGCCAAGGAAGCGCACGGTCGGATTGTCGATCCCGTAGGAGAAATCGAGCAGCACCGAATGGGGGCCGAAATCGGGGAGATTGATCGGATCGAGATCCTCGATGTTGGGGAACATCCGTTCGCCGAGCATCGAGGCCCAGTGGTTATAGGCGCGCACCTGCATGCGGCGCTCGTCCTGCCCGATGGCTTCGGGCGGCAGCTGACGCGGCGCGGGCTCCGCGCTGTCCTCCTCGATTGCGTCCCAGCCCCGATCCGCAGAAGTATCGGGATCGAAGGCGCCGCGCAGAGTGTCCATGGCTGTAATCCGCCCCTTGTGAACCTGTGTCGGCCCGTTCTGGCGGGGCGTGGTAAAGATCACGTTAAGCGGGGAGGGGAGTTTGTTGGCGGGATTGTTTGGTGCTGTCGCGCTGATGCAGGATGCAGACCGATAGGTGGCTCCTAAAGAAAATACCTCATCTTGATCGTCACGCGGCTGGTGCCCTCGCCCACCTGCATCACCGCGTCCTTGAACTTGGGCGGGGCCATGTTGACCGGGGCATCGCGGGAAAAGCCGTAGCCTTCCTTGGGCATCATCCCCATGGCGCGGTCGGCCTTGCCGTTGTTGTTCTCATCATGCAGCAGCGCGATCCCGTAGGCGCCGGGCTTGACCCCGGTGAAACGGATCTCGACCTTGGCGCCGGCGGGAACGACCGTGCGGTGGGCGGCGGGGTCCTTGATGCACTTGGGAAACACGTCCGCGCGCGTTGTCATGCAGGCGCGCACCACGCCCTTGGTGGACCTGAGGTCTGTGACAGTGATCACCACCTCGCCCGCCTGCGCCGGAGCAGCGGCAGCCAGCGCACCCGCGCAGCCCGCCAGCACCAGCACGATGGCGCGGCGCATCACGCGGACACCGACGGGGCGGCGTGCCCGGCCTCGGCCACGATCCGCTTCGACAGGCCCCTGTCCGTCCCGCAAACCCGGTCCCAGAAGCGGAAATAGAGCCCGAAATTGCATCTGTATTCCTCGTGATGACGCTCGTGATGGCTGGCGGTTATCAGCCAGTTCCCCAACGCCGAGTGAACGAGGCGGCGCGGAAACATCTCCCAGCCCATGTGGTTGGTCACCCCCATCACCGTCGCGATGGTAAGGACAAGGCCGAGCGTGGCGATATGGATCGGCACGAGGAACACCAGCACCGGGATCACGACCGCGCCGGTCACCGCCTCGATCGGGTGGAAGCTCATCGCGGTCCACGCGGTCGGCGGGCGGCTGTCGTGGTGGACGGCATGGGCGATGCGGAACCATCTGGGCCGGTGCATCCAGCGGTGGCTCCAGTAGAAGCAGGTGTCCTGCACGAACAGATAGATGAGCAGGCTGAGCGGGTGCCACCACAAAGGCAGCGCGCCCCAATCGGCGATAAGCTGCGTCCAGCCATGGTGGCGCCAACCCCACAGCACAATCCCCGCCGGGGCGCCGTAAATCGCGGCGGACAGCAGCGACCAGCGAATTTCGCGGCGGATCTGCGCGCCCTTGCCGGCATAGAGTCCCGGCCGCATCCTGGCCGTGGCGAGCGCGAACAGCCCGCTCGTCAGAACGTAACGCAGCGCCACGATCAGCGTCACGGCAAGGCTGACGATCAGCAGCGCCAGCGGCAGCGGGGTATCGGCGGGGAGCATCTCGGGCCCAGCTATGCCGCAAATCGCCGATGCGCGACAGGCCTAAGTCAGGCCGATACGTCAAGCGCCGTGCACAGCGGGTCGATCAGCGCCATGTGCCGCCGCATCGCCACCCTGGCGAGATGTTCCACCTGCGTCTTGCGCCGGGCAGCGGCGAGCGGATCGAAGGCGGCCGGGCGCAGGATTTCGGCATCGTAGCCATCGGCCACGATCACCCCGCAGCTGTCCGGGCGATAGGCCTCGTTCTCAAGCGGGGTCCGGTCCAGCCCGGGTGGCAGCCCCCAGTAAAAGCGGTCGCAATAATCGAGATAGTCGGGCCACTTGGCATCACCCAGCAGATCGGCACGGGCCACCTTGATTTCGACGATGACGATCAGACCCTTGGCATCGATCCCCATCAGATCGGCGCGCCGGCCATTGCGCAGCGGGACTTCGGACAGGCACCAGATGTCGTTGCGGGCAAACAGCCGCCCGATCCCCCGCGCCACATCGGACGCCGCAAGCGCAGGCGAATCGGCAGGGACAAGCGGGGCTGCTGACATCCTTCAGCGTTGGAACGAAAGTGGAACGCAGTCAAGTCCGTGAAGACCGCGTGTCAGGCGGCCAGCATGCTCGCCATCGCGGTGCGCGCTGCGTGAAACTCACGCCACAGCACCAGCGCCGGGGCCGTGGTGTCCTGCCCGCGCCGCGTCAGCGTGCCCAGCGCGGCAAGGCCGCTGTCGAGCATCGCGGCGCAATCCTCCACGGTCTGCGCTACCAGCACGCGCTGCCAGGGTGTCGCCCGCGCGATCACCGCGCCCAGTTCGCCGCCGATCTCGACAGGCTCCGGGGCAAGCCGCGCCATCAGTGCCAGCGCCGAAGCCTTGCCGTGCAGCGCCACCAGCGCCTCGGCCAGCACCTCGGGCGCGGCGTCGGCGCCCTGCGGGGCAGCGGCGGGCGGGAGAATCGTTGCGGGCGGAAGTGTGGCCATAGGGCGGAGCCTATGGGGCCATGCTTGCCGAATGATTAAGCCCGCGCTCCCCCCTCACGCGGAGAGCAGCCACAATTATGTAGCGCCGCGCCCCACCTCTTGCTAAGCGGCCGTCCGCGCGCAAAATTAGCACGCGGCCCACGGCACCACGCACCCGTAGCTCAGCTGGATAGAGCGCTGCCCTCCGAAGGCAGAGGTCACAGGTTCGAATCCTGTCGGGTGCGCCAGCTT